>SAMEA3663178__coassemble_269_pt1 | contig 15802 bp, 14 predicted proteins | sample SAMEA3663178__metabat2_low_PE_006 | metagenome-assembled genome bin SAMEA3663178 (sample SAMEA3663178) | pig gut metagenome | biome: pig gut; feature: pig-associated habitat; material: faeces | place: Denmark | collected 2012
TGATACTCTTTTTTACCTTATATTTGAATTGATGGATAATGCTTGTTTTTTCTTCGAAAGGTAAATTTATCAATTCTGCGACTTCAAATTTGTCTTACACATTATATCATGAGAACCTATAAAAAAACTACCCCTAATACTTTCAATCTTTCTGCTTACTCAAAAACTCTTCCAATTCATCAATAGCTTCATACAGTAGCTTGGCAGTAAAAAACAAAGCTAAATCATTATATACTACTTCTTCATCTGTGCTGACCATGTTCTGAATAATTGCTGCTGCACCTTTAATTTTATCAATAGACTCCTGCATATTTTACACTCCCCTCTCATCCAAATAGGTGTATGATACCTCTCATTGTTACTTTGTCAAGAAAAAGTTTTAAGGCATCAGTACCCCAAAGCACCTCAAAATATCCTGAACAAACTCATTTACAGGAACTACAGGTACTGGATGCACTAAATCAAACACAGGGTTACAAGGTCTACAAGATTACTTGAGCTAAATCAGTTTTCATAATGGCAAAAATGCTCTCAAATGGATAAGTACCTTAAAGACTTGGTAGCACATAAATTATCTTAAAGAATTTTTATCTACTGATAGGGCATAATAATAGGCTGAGGCACACACAACTCCAGCCTATTACCTTGTTTTATATTAACTCAGAGGATTGTTTGCTATGGGATTTTTGGATTTACCAAAAGCCACCAGAAATGAACATATTTGGCAGTTCTAAAAACGGTCATTCCTGCCTGAGTAACAATTGGGTCACCAGCGAAATACTGTCTATATAGTCCGTATAGTCTGTGAGAGTATTGCGGACACAATATATAGATTAAAAACCACACTTTTCGCAATATTTTGTGGTGCATATTTTCTAAGCATAATAGGACACAAAATACTCTACAGCGTTTTCAGGGAAAAATTCCTTCATCTCGCTGTAGAGCTGTCCTGCAAGAGTCTTGTTGTGGCTCATGATAAGTGTCGGTTTGTTCAGGGCTGCGATGACATTCGCCATCGTAAAAGTCTTTCCGGAACCAGTGACTCCGAGCAGAGTCTCGAACTGGTTCCCGTCTTTAAAACCGTCGACTAATTCCTTTATAGCCTCCGGCTGGTCGCCGGTAGGCTGGTATTTAGAGTGTAGTTTGAATAGTTTATCCATAGGGGTTAGGGGTTAGAGGTTAGGGGGCAGGGATTCCCTATCCCCTAAATCCTATTCCCTTTTATTTCATCTCCTTAAGTAATTTCACCAGTTCCAAGTCATCTGCTGTCACTCTCATATTTGTAGTGACAGGCTCCTCACCCGGCTTTGTGACAGTCAGTTCCATGACTGTTCCCTCCGGAACTCCGCTCCCGAAAACGCTGCTGAAATACGATACGACCTTTGGATGGGCGTTCTGGAACTTTTTAAAAGCTCCCTGAATTTTAAAAAGTGCTGCTGGATTCATTATAGACTCCTTTCCTGTAGTCCCTATCTCCTATCTCCTATATCCTATATCCTATATCCTATATCCTATACCCTCACACCTCAGTCCTCCGACTTCATCAGATACAGCCACCTGCCGACTGCGCAGCCGATGACAATGACGTAACCGATAACCGAGAGATAGTCCGGTAATTCTCCGAAAAATGCCGCTCCCCAGATTGACGCGAAAATAACCTGTGAATAGTCAAAGACTGAAATATTCTTTGCCGGGGCGTATTTGTACGCAGCTGTGACAGTGAACTGTCCGCCTGCTGCGGAAAGTCCAGCGAGTATCAGGAAAATCCACTGCATTCCGCTCATCGGATGAAAATCCGCAATCATGAACGGAAGGCAGAGACAGCTCGTAAACATCGAGAAGAACGCCACAATGACCGGACCTCTCTCACCCTGCTGACCTAATTTTCTTACAAAAGTATAAGCGACTCCGGCACCAAGTCCTCCGAGAAGTCCCGCGAGCGCATAGAGCGATGCCACATTTGCCGAAGGCTTGATGATAAATATCGCACCGACAAAGGCGATGATTACCGCAATCCAGTCTGCCTTCTTCGGGATCTCCTTCAGGATGAAAATCGAGGCGATGATAGCAAAGAACGGCGACATCTTGTTCAAAATATTCGCGTCTGCAAGCCCGATCCTGTCGATGGCGTAGAAGTTCAGGATCATGCCTAAGCCTCCGCAGATGGACCTCGCGAAAAGTCCCGGCAGCGAACCCTTCTTTATATGAAACTTCTCATCTGTCCTCGCCAGCGCAATGACTGCGATTATCGCCGCGAAAGCGTTCCTGAAAAAGCACTTCTGCATCGTCGGAATGTCGCCCGAAAGCCTGACAAACAGTGTCATCAGCGAAAAAAAGAATGAGTCGGCAATTACCAGGCTTATTCCTATCGCATGCTTGTGTTTAGTTGTTAATTCTTTTTCCTTCATAGAAGTTCATTATACCATACTTGTAAAGTCTGCCATAATAAACTTCTATAAAAAAGCAAATAAGACAACCCCAGCGGGGGACTGTCTCATTCTTCAATTTCTTACAGTTTTCTATAGAAAAAATAAACAAAAGAAGTCTGCTATAATAAACTCCTATAAAAAATGACACGGAGGTTTTTATGATACTGATAGCTGGGCTCGGAAATCCGGGCACGAAATACGAACACACCAGGCACAACGCCGGCTTCGATACGATAGATGAGCTGGCTGCCCGCCATGGAATAGATATAAAAAAATCAGAGCGCAAGGCTCTGAGTGGAGAAGGCATAATCGCAGGACAGAAGGTCATCCTGATAAAGCCACAGACCTTTATGAATCTGAGTGGTGAGGCTGTCGGTGATTTCGCCTCGTTCTATAAGCTCGACCCTGCAACGCAGGTGGTTATTTTTTCAGATGATGTAGAGCTCGACTGCGGAAGAATCCGCATAAGGAAAAAGGGCTCTGCCGGCGGCCACAACGGCCTTAAGAATATCATCGAGCATTTAGGGACTGACCAGTTCGTGCGTATCCGCGTCGGAGTCGGAAGGCTCGCGCCACACGGCGATATGATAGCGCATGTGCTCGGCCGGATGAACAGTGAAGACAGAAAGCTTTTTGATGAGGCAAGCGCCCATGCCTGCGAGGCCTGTGAGCTCATCATAAAAGGCGATGTCGATGCCGCAATGAATAAATACAACGGAAAAGCCGTAGTATAAAAAAGCCCGCCTATGGAGGCGGGTTTTATCAAATGGCTTTTGATTTAATTTTAGACACCGAGTCTGTTGTTGTTCTCGATAACGATCTTTATCTGGTCATCTCCGACATAGCTCGTATCTGAAAGCAGTGTCTCATTCGACTCTACGATGCAGTTCTCTACGCGGACGTTATCTCCGATGTAGGCACCGTTAAGGATGATCGAATTTCTGATCACTGTGTTGTTTCCGATAAAGACGTTCTTAAAGATAACTGAATGCTCTACCACACTGTTGATGATGGTTCCTGAACCGATCAGTGAGTCGCGAACCTTCGCATCCTGATTGAATTTTGCAGGAGGAAGATCCTGTGCCTTTGAGTAGATCTTCGGTTCCTGAGCAAAGAAGAAATCTCTGACCTCAGGCTTTAAAAAGTCCATATTCGTGCGATAGTAGGAATCTACTGATGCGATATTTGACCAGTAGCCCTCGAGCATGTATCCGTAAACCTTCTTCATGCCCTTGTATCTGATAAGAATATCCGTAACGAAGTTGTATCTGCTCTCGGCATTGCACTGTTCAAGAAGCTCTATAAGCTTTCTTCTGCGGATGATGTAGGTACCTGTTGATACGACATTCGAATGGGCGATCATCGGCTTCTCCTCGAACTCTGAGATGAGTCCGTCCGGATCGATTTTTACAGTACCGAAACGGCTGATATCGTCCCACTCCGGTGCCTTCGTGCAGACAACTGTGATGTCGGCCTGCTTCTGGATGTGGTAATCGAGGATCGGGCCAAAATCACATTTGTAAACGCAGTCACCGCTTGTGATAACTACATACGGCTCATGGCGCTTCTTTAAGAAGTCAATGTTCTGCCACATAGCATCTGCAGTACCTCTGTACCACCAGCTGTTCTCAGCTGTAACAGTAGGAGTGAAGAGGAAAAGTCCTCCCTGCTTACGTCCGAAGTTCCACCACTTGGATGAATTCAGATGCTCATTTAATGACCTCGCGTTATACTGTGAAAGTACAGCTACGGTCTGGATATTCGAATTCGTCATATTCGATAAGGCGAAATCGATGGCTCTGTAGCTGCAGCCTACAGGCATAGCAGCGATAGCTCTCTTATTTGATAATGACTTCATACGGGTGGAATTACCACCGGCTAAAATGATTCCTAATGCTTTCATGACTGCTCACCTGCCTTTATCAGATAACCTCCGCTAGGAAGTGCTCCATCCGGATAATCATCTGGCTCTGTAACTCCTCTAATAGCGGTGTTTTTACCAATAGTAACATTCGCAGGTATCACGGAACCATCTCCGATGGTAGCGAGTCCAAAGCTGTAAACCTTCGGATTCAGCTTCGACTCTGCCTCTTCTCCAACGCCGACCTTTGTATTCTCACCGATTACACAGTTCTCAGCTATGATAGATTTTTCTATGTAAGCTCCCTTCTTGATTACTGTGTCCTTCATGATGATCGAATCCTTGACTACTGCGCCCTCTTCTACAACAACCCCGGCTGAAAGCACCGAACCATAAACCTTGCCGTAAATCTGATCACCGGCACCGATGATAGCCTTTCCGACCTCGGCCTGCGGTCCTATATACTGTGGCTCGATCTTATCCTGTTTCGTGTAGATCTTCCAGAATTCCTCGTAAAGATTGAACTCAGGAATCAGATCGATAAGCTCCATATTCGCCTGCCAGTATGAACCAAGCGTTCCTACATCCTTCCAGTAGCCGTTGAACTCATAAGCGAAAAGTCTCTTGCCGTTCTCGTGGCAATAAGGAATGATATGCTTTCCAAAGTCGCAGTTGCTCTGATCCTTAAGTGCCATCAGCGCCTGCTTAAGTACCGGCCATGAGAAGATGTAGATACCCATCGAAGCGAGATTGCTCCTCGGATGCTCCGGCTTCTCCTCAAACTCCTGAATACGCTTGTTCTCATCAGCGATAACTATTCCGAAACGGCTTGCCTCCTCCATAGGAACAGGAAGAACTGCGATCGTAACATCTGCCTGATTCTGCTTATGGAAATCAAGCATAGCCTCGTAATCCATCTTGTAGATGTGGTCGCCTGAAAGAATCAGAACGTACTCTGGATTATAGGCCTCCATGTACTTCATGTTCTGATAGATGGCATTTGCTGTTCCTGAATACCACTCTGAATTGTCGCTTCTCTCGTAAGGAGGAAGAACTGTGACACCACCGTTATTCCTGTCGAGATCCCACGGTGTTCCGATACCGATATGAGAGTTTAGTGCAAGAGGCTGATACTGTGTCAGCACACCTACTGTGTCTATGCCTGAATTGATGCAGTTACTCAATGGGAAATCGATAATCCTGTATTTCCCGCCGAAAGCTACTGCCGGCTTTGCCACATCGGAAGTCAGTACACCAAGCCTTGAGCCCTGGCCGCCTGCCAGAAGCATGGCTATCATTTCTTTACTGCTCATCTAATCACCTCGCATCTAAATGAGAGTTACTCCCCTCATTCTTCTACATTTTGATAGTTTTTACCAAAACCTATTATTTTCAATAATGAAATTATAGCATATTGCACAAGTAAATCAAATCTTTTTTTCGAAACTTATGTAATTTTTACAAAAAATACACGTAATATCCGATGTTAGCGGTTATTTTATTCTCAAAGTGGTGTCGCCGAGCCCTGTATCATGTCACTTTTTCCGCCTCCGCGGACGTTATATTTTTCTTTAAGGCCGTCAAGGAGAGTTCTGGCATCGATATCCTGTCCACCCGCGAGGAAGGTGTAGCTGCCGTCACCCTTTTCTGAAAAAATAAAACATGCCCCGTCATGTACTTCTTTAAAATGATTGAACGCGCTGTTTAGAATATTCCTGTCGGTTATTTTTGTAAAAACAGTATCATCATCCGTCGTATCGATTTGGTTAAACAGCTCAGCCTTCTGAAATTCTGCCAGCTCATTTTTAAGTGTCTGCTTCTCATCTATAAGCTTCTTTACAGCATCTAAGGCGTCCGGTCGTCCGGTCGAAAACAGATGGCCGATATCAGTCAATGCATCGAAATCAGATACAAATTCACTGTAGGCTCTCTTTCCGCAGGCGATATAGAGTCTGGTTCCGCCCTTGTAGTTAAGGTGTGAGAGAACTTTTAATACTCCGACCTCAGCGGTAGTTTTCACATGCGGCGCGCAGCAGGCACAGACATCGACTCCCGGAATCGTTACGATGCGCACAGCACCAGTAAGCTCTTTTTTGCTTCTGTAATCGATGGCGGCAAGCTCCTCCTTCGAAGGATATCTGCAATCGACAGTAAGAGCTGACCAGATCACCTGATTAGCCTTTTCCTCAACCTCTGCAATCTCTTTGTCCGTAAGCTTTCCGTTGTAATCCATCTGACAGGTCGTCTCAGTCAGTGAAAATCCGACATTGTCATAGCCCTTCATCGAGTGCACGATTCCCGAAAAAATATGCTCTCCGGTGTGATTCTGCATATTATCAAAGCGGTGCGCCCAGTCTATATGGCCGGTCACTTTATCGCCGGCTTTAAGCTCATCTGTATCAATTCTATGGTAAATGACCTCATCCTCAATCCTTACAGCCTCTACCTCAAACTGTTTTCCACCGTATTCGAGATAACCCTTATCGCAGGTCTGTCCACCCTCCTCCGGAAAAAACAGAGTCCTATCAAGCACGACCTCTCCATTCTCTGCACCTACGACCTGAGCCGTGAATTCCGTGTCATATGGATTTGTATCGAATAATTTTTCAGTCTGCATCTTCATTCCTTTCCTGAAGAAATAACCATTTTCTCTCAGAATTTTTTATCTCTATTCATTTCTTGAAAAAATAAACGCTGTTTCAGTTTTCATTCAAAGTCTTTACCATGGTTTGGAGCCGCTCTTCAATAGTAAAGTCACTTCTAACTTTTTTAAAGGCGTTTTCACGGATCTGTTCCAGTGCGTCATCGTGTGACAGGTAGAATTTCATCATCTCAAATGCCTCCTCATCGGACGAGTAGAGCAGGCTGTCAACTCCATTTTCCAGATATTCCATAGTCTCCTCAGAAACCGGCATCATGACCACGCCGTGGCAGGCCATGATATCCAAGGCCCTGAGTGGGATTCCTGTCTCAATGCAGCGAAGCGTCGGGCAGAGATTTATGCTGCTGTTATGAAAAATAACCGGCATCTGTGTACTGTAATCGACCTTCCCATTTATCTGCGCCCTGTGAAGAGCCGTTGCTATCTCCTCAGGCTTGTTCGATGTATAAACCACCGTATCTGTAATTCCAGAGGCAAGTGCCAGAAGAGTCAGCCTGTCCATACAGGTAATTCTCGTCGCCATCGCATAGATAAAATTCTCCTTCGTTACATGCCCGGCAAAAACAGCCGCATCCTCTGATTTGTCTTTCTTTTTCATCAGATCAGCGTTTATTTTTTCAAGGAGATTATCTGTAAGCAGCTCAGGCAGCAGGTAGTAGCCGTACAGATTCCTCTGCGCTTCGAGAAGGCCATCGAGATAGCCTCTCAAATGTTCACTGAGTTCCTTTACGACCGACGGATACGGCGAGTAGTAGAACGAGCCGATAAAGCTTACACCACACTTCTTATAATCACTCCCGTGCTTTTCTATTTCTCTCGAAAAAATATCCGGATCTGTAGCGAGCGGCAAATGCCATACTCTCGTGACGCCCTGCTTCTGATAATTTCGGACCTGACCTCTGTCGAACAGGAAGATGTAGTTATTTTTCCGTTCCATCTCAGGTGTCCCAACAAACGCAAGCGGCGCATCGTAGCTCCATGAGACGTACCTGATGCCGAGGTCATCAAGAACCGGTGCCAGAAGCGGCCAGAAATTCACTGTAAAGCAGAAGTCCCAGCTGCTTTCTCTGCCCTTAAGACGGTCACGGACCATCTGAGCCAGCCTGTCGTCCCTCGTCTGGTCAGCCGGAGTGTAAAATGTTTCCTCGTCGACCTCCCAGCCGAGCCTCTTCATAGCGGCCGGCACTGTCTTATCATAATAGGATTCAAAAAATCTGATAAATAGTATTCTCATGTCCTTCATTATGACAGATTTTTATAAAGAAAAAAAGACCCCGCCAGCGATATGATTGCATATCGCTGACAGGATCTAAAGATCGTTTTATAATTTTTCACAATGTTCGATTGTATGCGGTCATTGTGTAACTTTTGAAGCTGATGCTATATCATGCTTTTCTGAAGTCGATATCAACTCAGGCTTCCTTCTTCAGAGGCTCTTCGTTTCTATAAACAGGCTCTGTGAAATGCTGCTGTCCTGTGACATCAGAATCACTTCTGTATGCTGCAAGTGAAGGATCCTTTCTTGCTGCATCTGTTACGTCATCCTCTGTCTGGAAGGCTGCGAGCTCAGGATGCTCTACATGCTCCTTTGAGTAGTTTACGTAAGCCTTTGGCTCATGCTTCTGCTTGCTCCAGACCTCTTCTGCTACAGGAGCCCACTCCTTAGCGTAGTCGTCGCACTTCTCGCAGAGATGCTCAACACTCTCAGGAGACTCCATGTTGGTCTGATGTGCGCCGGTGTCGTGAACCATTTTTCTAAGAAGAGTAGGGTTCTCAAGCATCGGGCAAGGACGAAGCTGATTACGGTTGAACGGCTGTCCCTTACGATACTCCATGAACAGTGGTGACTGAAGCATCTCAAGAATGCTCTTGTCATGGATATTCGAATCTGAGAAGTGAATGAATACGCATGGCTCAGCGTCGCCGTTTGAATTGATGTGGAAGTAGTTTCTTCCTCCGGCAATACATCCTCCTACGTACTCTCCATCGTTCTGGAAATCCATTGGGAAGAATCCGAAATCACACTTATCACTTCTGACATAGCGGATTCTATCTATAATATACTTTCTCTGCTCTACTGTAGGCATAAGCTCTGGTACAGCGTTGTTTCCAACTGGCATGAAGTGGAAGTAGAATCCGAAACGAGCTCCCTTCTCCTCAAGCAGGTGGAAGAAATCATCACTTGTAACTGCCTCGATATTCTGTCTGGTGTAGCATACAGAGGTACCGAATACGATTCCGTGCTCACGAAGGATATCCATTGCCTTCATAACTGCGGCATAGTGTCCTTCTCCACGACGGATATCGTTTGTATCAGGTGTGCCCTCAAGTGAAAGCATGAAGGTGATATTTCCTAACTGTCTTACCTTCTCAGCGAGCTCATCTGTGATAAGTGTTGAGTTGGAGTAAAGTCCGAAGAAGCAGTCATTGTGCTTCTCAGCGAGCTTGAAGATATCCTTCATACGTACTGTCGGCTCACCACCTGTCATCATGTAGAGGTAAACGCCAAGCTCCTTACCCTGGGTAACGATCTTGTCCATATCCTCATATGAGAGGTTTGCCTTGTGGCCATATGTACCTGACCAGCAGCCTACGCAGTGCATGTTGCAGGCCATGGTTGGATCGAAGAGAATGAGCCATGGAATGTTACATCCATACTTCTCACGGTTTGCTCTGATCATCTTTGTACCACGGAAAAATGCTTCATAGCCAAGATTTAAGAGCATTGTCTTTGCATAGTGAGGATCTGTCTCATCGATAACTCTGTTTAAAAACTTCACCCATCTGTTATCTGGATTGGAAAGAGCCTTCTTTGCAGCTTCCATCTTCTCCTTATTTGCTCCCTTGCCCCAGAACGTAGCTGCGGTATCTACGAGCTTACAGTAAGTCTCAGATCTGTCTGCATAGTCCTTTTTCTTGATGTGCTTTAAAAAACCATCAATTGCTGTAGAAAATGCCTTTCTCTCCGCAGCATGTGAAAGTTCTTTAATTCCCATTTCGGTTCCTCCATTTCATTAAAATATTTTATCTATTCGGATTATAGAATAAACTTCCTATCTAACTTCTAACTTAAAAGATTTTAATGCCCTCGCCTATTTTTGTCTATATACAAATTTTCGGAACTGTCAGCAATCGTTACACATTCGGAAGTTTGTAGTTAAGACTTTTCCGCTGTCACAGTGTTGAATTAACAGCTTTTATTTTCACATGGATGATATACTGTGACGATTGATTGCTGTCGGTGAAAAATCCGGGGTTGATTTTTTGAAATGTCGGCCGATACAAATACTGTAAGCAGGATGTAAAACGGATTTTACATATAATAAGTCGTACCGGATATGCACGGAGAGCAAGTCGCGGTACGGACAGGAACGGTTATTTTTTCATGATTATCAATAATAATATCTCCGCAGTTATAGCGAACAAGCATCTCTTAAGAACCGAGGCTGGTATTGCTGCTTCTACTGAGAAGCTCTCCAGCGGTTACAAAATCAATCACGCTTACCAGAATCCTTCAGGCATGGCCATTTCCAATAAAATGCGCGCTCAGATCAAGGCACTTGACCGTGCCACTGACAACGCAAGCGACGGCATCAGCGTCATCCAGACTGCTGACGGTGCTTTAAATGAAGTCACCTCCATGCTTCAGCGTATGCGTGAGCTCGCTGTTCAGGCTGCAAACGACACGAACACTCCTCAGGACAGGGCCCAGATTCAAAAGGAAGAGGCCGAGCTCCGCGATGAGATCGACCGTGTCTCTTCTTCTACCGAATTCAACACGATGCAGCTCTTAAATGGTGATATGCAGACCAAGGTCTATGCTGATAATGTGTCGAGGCTTTCGGTCTCGGATGCAGTTGATCCGGGGACCTACAGGATTCAGGTAACAGCGGCGACAAAGGGCAGCATCACCGCGTCGACATATCCGACAAGCTCCGTTTCAGCAGATCAGGCAGGTACATTTACAATTAACGGAGTGCCAGTCACTCTTACAGAGGGAATGACCGCTGATGAGGCTGTTGAAGCATTAAAGACTGCCGCCGAGCTTGGTGATGCTACAGTCACAAAGGATGACTCAGGAAAGCTCACAGTCACCTCCGGAATCAGGACTGATGACTATGAGGAGGTCCTTGGAAACGCATGGGGCAAAAACGCTTTTGTATCTGTCTCTTATGACAGCACTGATACGAAGGCGCAGAAAGCTCTGGAGTATTTTGGGCTGATCCATGCTTCAAATACCACCATTTCCACCTCAGATTCAACAACCACGATCACCTCGAAGAACCAGAAGGACGCTGTAGTTACCCTTCTTTCTGCCTCAGGCAGTACGGCAGCTGATGCAAAGGGCTTCTCATCCTCCGCTACCGCCTCTGTCGATGGCAAAAAAGTCACTATCAAGGACAATAACGGTTTTGAGATGAGCTTCCTGCTTGATAATGCTCTTATAGATAAAAAGGATGCCAACGGAAATACTGTAAAGGTATCCGATCCGAACAACAGCTTTTCAGGAAATCTCGACATCAAGGTCACCGACATCGGCAAGATGGCTTTCCATGTGGGCTCAAACAAGGATCAGGTCATCGAGACTGAGATTCCTTCCATCAGCGCAAAGAGCCTCTATCTCGACCAGGTAAATGTAAATTCTCACCAGAGTGCCAGCCGCGCTATCAGCCTTGTTGATGACGCCATCACTCAGGTAAGTTCAATCCGCGCTACCCTAGGCGCTGCCCAGAACAGACTCGAGCACACCTATGACACGAACAACTCCACCAGTGAGAATATCAACTCTGCCGTTTCCCGTATCCGTGATACTGATATGGCTACTGAGATGGTTGAATACACAAAGGACAACGTCCTCCAGCAGGCCGGCACTTCAGTCCTTTCACAGGCCAACGAGATTCCACAGATGGCACTGCAGCTGCTGCAGTAACTTGAAATTTTCCATATGTAATCTCCACTCTCCTTCTACGGAAAGTAATAAAAACATGGCGCCGCAATGCGGCGCCATACAAGTAGCATTAGTAATTACATCTCATCCGGAAACGTCCCACGGAGATTAGTTCCGAGGAAGCGGTTCATGCCCTTCCAGGCTGTCGGTGAGGTAGCTGAGCTGCTGTAGATAGATTCACGCATAGTCTCCATTTTTGCATCAACATTATCAGCGAAAGAGAGAGCCATAGCCTCGCAGAGAGCCGGCTTCTTTGGAGAGCCAAACTCGAGCTCACCGTGATGAGCAAGAATGCAGTGAATCAGCTCGCGTGCCTTCGTCTCAGGGAATTCAGGAATATCCTTAATGTGGTCACGGACCATTTCAGCACCGATAACTATGTGACCAATCAGCTGGCCCTCATCAGTGTAGTCGTTAGCAGGATAAGGAGAGAGCTCTTTTATTTTTCCAATGTCGTGACAGATAGCTGCAGTGAGAAGCAGGTCCCTGTCAAGGAACGAATAATGCTTCGCGAAGAAATTGCAGACACGGGTAACGGAAAGCGTATGCTCTAACAGTCCTCCAACGAAATTATGGTGGACTGACTTGGCCGCTGAACCGAAGCAGAACTTCTTTTTGAAATCTTCATTATCGAAAAATGACTTCAAAAGCTTCTGCATATAATCAGTCTTCACGGAATCAATCAGTCTCTGGAGCTCTGAGTACATATCGTCGATGTTGTACTCCGAACAAGGCAGATAGTCAGACGGCACATAGTCACCCTCCTGTGCCTTCGTAAGCTGCCTGATGATCAGCTGCATGTTACCCTGGTACTCCTGGGACTCAGCACCCACGCTCACATAGTCGAGCGCGTCGAACTCCTCAATCCCCGGTGAATCCGGATCCCAGATTTTGGCGTTTATCGTACCGGTCTTATCCTGAAGCGTCACATTCAGATAAGGCTTTCCGTTTTTAGTCACAGCCTGCTTAACATCCTTTACCATGTAGATCTCTCTGATCTGCTCGCCTGCTGTAATCTGATTTATAAAATGCATTTCTTCTCCAGTCTAAAGGCAGCCCGCCTGCCTTGGTTTCCATTTTACCGCATTGATATTTTGAGGGCAACCCCGAATATCAAAAAATATCATTTACACACTTGAAAAATACCGCTTTCCAGCAGATCCCCGAGCAGCCTGTGCGCGGATTCATAGAGACTGTCATAAAAAAGGTAGAGATGCCAAAGAATGCGTATTTCCATCTGCAGGATAAGATGGCGTGAGAAAACGCCCCAGGAAAATTTCCTGAGACGTTTTTTATGGATTGTGAGTGAGGTAAAAGGGAGGCATTTTAAACTGCTTCACCCTTCCATTTAAAGTTATAGTCCCATCTCTCCTCTTCCGGTCTCTCCCAGTCAGGTGTGATATCTCTGCCGAGCTCAGCAAGCATTGCTCTGTCCTGCTTTATCGTAGAGCCAGATGTCGTAAGCATATTTCCAGTGATTGAAGCAGATGCACCAGATGAAAAGGTGCATTTACCGTTATCGGACATCAGTGCGCGTCCACCTGCAAGCCTTATATCTGCTTCAGGATTTATGAACCTGAAGATTGCAATCGTTCTAAGGATATCATCCTCTGAAAGTCTCGGAAGATTCTCAAGCGGTGTACCCTTTATCGGCATGAGACTGTTTATCGGAATCGACTTTATGTGAAGCTCTGAGAGAGTCAGCGCCATATCGATCCTGTCGTCCCAGTCTTCTCCCATTCCGATGATTCCGCCGGAGCAGACTGCAAGCCCCTCGGCCTGCGCACGCTTGATATTCGCGATTTTATCATCGAAGGTATGAGTCGTGCAGATATGTGGGAAAAATCTCCTCGATGTCTCGATATTATTGTGGATGCCGGTGATTCCTGCCACATGAAGACGATGAAACTGTTCGCTGGTCATGAAGCCGAGCGAGCAGCAGAGCTCGATCTTAAGCTCCTTGTGCATTCTCTCAACGACCTTGATTATTTTTTCAAAATCAGCGTCAGATGGACCGTATCCGGAATCAACTATGGCAAACCTGTCGACTCCCTCTTCCTGATTTGATCTCGCCATAGCGACGATCTCGTCCTCGTCCTTGAAATCAAATACATCACAGTTCGTGTGATTGTGTGCTGACTGAGCACAGAATTTGCAGTTCTCTCCGCACTTTCCCCCACGTCCACTGATTATAGAACAGAGGTCGACCTTGTCGCCACTATAAGCTGCTCTGATCCTGTCTGCTCCACTTCTCAGCTCAGCCAAATCACAATCTTTAAAAAATGAAAGGTCCTCTCCACGCTTCAGCCTCTTCCCCGCTAAAATCTCATCTGTTAATCCCTTAATGTCCATCTATGTTCCTTATTTCAACTTTTCTTAATTGAGTTCTGTGAAACGACTTAGTCTCGTACGGAGTGTCGGTCCGATAACTGCGGCTAAAACCATTTTTATCAGATCCTCTGCTATGAAAGGAATAACGCCGGCCCAAAGCGCTGCCTTAAATGTCATGCCTGCTGAAACTGCAAGCCAGATTGTGCCAAGCAGGTAAGCAATCCAGGTAGCTGCCTCCATAACTATTACGCAGAGAACGCGCTTCTTGTAATACTTGTCTACAAAAAGTCCAATCAAAAGAGCCATCGGGAAGAATCCGATTATGTAACCACCTGTAGGTCCGAACAGCTTCTGCGGTCCGCCCTGGAATCCAGAGAAAACCGGAAGTCCTACAAGACCGATCAGCATGTAAATAAGATATGCCACAACACCACGCTTGGTATCGAGTATATACATAGTGAAATAAATAGCGAGGTTTGTAAGAGAAATCGGTACCGGTCCGATAGGAATCGACAGCGGTCCCAAAATACAGATCACCGCAGCCATAAGAGCTGTCGTGGTGATAAATCTAATCTTTGCATTGTTACTGCTTCTGTTTGCGTTATTCGTAGTCACATCAGCCATAAAAAACTCCTTTTCTTTTTACAAATGCTGATGTGCAGTATAGCGCTTATTGTCATTTTTGTCAACCATTTTTGCAAATAAATATGACATTTAACTTCACAGCTCTTTTATCTCATTCCACACCCGTCCTACTGGAAGGCCAACTACATTTGTGTAGTCACCGTGGATTCCGCGTATATTTTTTCCAAAGGTTCCCTGGATACCATAGGCACCGGCCTTGTCCATCGGCTCCTCGCTGTCTGCATATGCGCGGATCTCTGCCTCAGTCATCGGGTAGACACTTACCTGCGTCATCTCAGAAAAAGTTTTCCGTTTTGTCAATTCAGGCTTGCCATTCTTGCTCTCTAAGAAAAATATCGTCACCCCGGTATAGACCTCATGTGTCTTTCCCTGAATGGCAGAGATCATATCAAATGCCTCTTCATGTGTCGCAGGTTTTCCAAGTATTTTGCCATCTGATACAACTACGGTATCAGCTGCGATAATAATGATTGGCTTCTCAGATGTATAATGGCCGGAGCGCAGCAGCTTTAATAGAGTCGCATTTGCTTTTTGCGTAGAGAGGTCCTCAACTACTGCTGCCGGCTCTGTCTCAAGTGTAAACTCTTCCACCCCTCCAGGAATAATCTCCGGGAAAATATCTATCTGCTCTAGAAGCTCTCTCCGCCTCGGCGACTGCGATGCCAGAATCACCCTAGGCATCAGCTCAGATGATATCAGCTTATCTCCCTCATAGAATAATTTCAGATGAAAAAACGGCTCATCGTCCACAAGATATTTTAGAAAAATCCTGTCGCCTTCCCACAGATTCAGATTCATCACCTGGTCTTTCTCAACCCACTTCAGATCACCCTCATCACATTCGTGCATCTCGCCATCAAAGTCATCAGACGTATACAGGAACATCCTCTCGCTCTCATATCTGTCTGGGAAGAAATCAATCACGC
>SAMEA3663178__coassemble_278_pt1 | contig 15317 bp, 15 predicted proteins | sample SAMEA3663178__metabat2_low_PE_006 | metagenome-assembled genome bin SAMEA3663178 (sample SAMEA3663178) | pig gut metagenome | biome: pig gut; feature: pig-associated habitat; material: faeces | place: Denmark | collected 2012
TGCCTGCGGCAGCGGAGCAATCCACCGCAATGGCGATAAGCTTACAACCGCCGCGAAATACTATGTCGCGAAATTCCGCAAATATTACAATTAGAAGCAAAACTTATCCCGCATTATTCATATAGTGCATGACTTTTTTTGATTTTAGTCTCAGCTGGATGTATGTCAAGGGGGCTTCACTCCACTTTGTGTCAAAAAATCAAAATTATATGGGTCCCTGGTGATCGGCTGTGCGAGATCACTCTGCTCGGCAGGAAGGCTTAGCTTAAAACACCTGTTCCAGGCTTACTAGCCTGATGCCTTCTCTTTTAGCAAGATCTTTTACGTCATCAGCTACATCTGATATATAAAAGACATAGTAGTGGAACTCAGCATCCCTGCAGAATACCATGCTGTATTCTTTTAATTCATCAAGATCCTTCATCGTAAAGTGACCGTTCCGGAATTTGCATGAAGCTGCAATATATTCTTTTTTCTGGTCATTGTTTTCCTGAACCGGTTCTCCGATGAGATCTATCTCAATTTCCTTTCTTTTCTTAGGATCTGTTCCCCACCACCTGCCTACTCTGTTCAGATTTATAGGAAGACTGTCATCATACATCATCAGATACTGGGCGCACATGTCCTCAAATACCGATCCCATATAGTCATGCAGATAATCGCCTACTGAACGGTCGAAGGTGTTACGTATACGACCTGTTGCAATTGCACCCATGTTCCTGGGCACGAATCTGTACCAGAACCTGAAAAAAGGATCAGATATCCTGTATATTGATCTACCACCTTCTTTTTTGCCTAAAGGGGTCTCTTTTTCGATAATACCCAGTCCGACAAGTGTATGTACATATGTACTGCAGGATGACGTCTCCATGCCAGTCTTAGTTGATATCTCACTCAGTTTTGTTGCGCCTTCGGCGATTGCCTTTATCACAGCATTGTATAATGCCGGCTCCCTCAGCTCCTGCTTCAGGAGATTCTCAGGCTCCTCGAACAGATAACTTGATGTATTGAAAAAATTCCGAAGCAGAGCAGATTTCAGGTCTTTTTTTACATCGAGTTTGTTTAAATAAAGCGGTATACCTCCGGTTATACCGTATACTTCTGCCTTTGTCACCGGATCGAGTCCCGGAACAAATCTGGCGCTGTCCCTGTATGAAAGAGGCATCAGGTGTATCTGACCTGTTCTTCTGCCATATAATGGGCTTTCATAAGAAAGCACCTCTTCCTCCATAAAGCTTACAGACGATCCGCATAGAATCAGGAACATTTTTCCTTTACTCCATGACAGATCTATAAGGTGCTGCAGCCTTGAGGATATCGTAAGATCAGCCTTTGCTAGATATGGATATTCATCAATTACAAATATGACCCGCTCCCTCTCAGCTATCCTTCCTATCTCAGTGAATGCGTCCTGAAAAGAATTATAGCTGACCGAGACATGACTGTCAGGGTCTTTGTATGTATTGATAGCCTGCGACAGTATATCAAGATTTCCCTGCACAGTATCCTTCAATGCCGGGAAATATATGACTTTTCTGTCCTTGCAGAACTCATTGATAAGAGCGGTCTTTCCAACCCTTCGTCTCCCATAGATGATCATGCATTCAAATTCTCCCCTGTCGTATCTGTAATTCAGTTCGTCAAGTTCGTTTTCTCTGGCCAGAAACATAAGCCGCCTCCATTTATAGAATCAAGATTATAGAATTATGATTCTAATTTTATCATGTGGCCTGACCGCTGTCAATTGTGTCTTTGATATGCCCGCCCTGAGACATTGCGACTACAAAATAACATGTAAAAGTAGAGGCTTCGGGATACTTTGTGGGTAAAATCCCCGCCTGCGGTTATAACTAAACATTGAAAGGTCACCTCATTTTCGGTATCATTATCAGCGACGAAACATCAACGATAAGGAGAAACGAGATGACCTCTTCCAATACATTACTCAAAAAATCATCCTTTGGCTCAAAGAACCCCTCCTGTTGACTTTTTGGACTTAATCGTGTACCATAAAGGCATCAAGAAGTGTTGGTAATCATCACGCACTTCCTAAAAGCATTTTTAAATCCCATAAAAGGAGGTAACCATTATGCATTTCTACTCTATGCGCGATTTAAGAACTGAATCCAAAACCATGTGGTCTAATCTCGACAACGGCGATGAAGTCGTTCTTACCAATAACGGTAAACCTTCTGCCATCGTGATCGATATTCCAGAAGGCTATTTTGACGAAACAGTCCAAGCTGTACGTCAGGCTAAAGCAATGATTGCTCTCAATAGTATGCGTCAAAAAGCAGCTAAAGAAGGTTATATGTCTAATGATGAGATCAATGACATTATCGGTGAAGTAAGAGCGACAGCTCCCTCTTCCAATCAGTCCGGAATGAAAACGTCAGCCACACTTAAGCAGGCAGATGCAAAGTAAAGGAGGACCAGCTTTATGAATATCGTCCTCGATACCAAAATACTTGTCTCTGCCCTGTGGTCACCCGGAAGGAATGCCACAGACATATTAGCCGCAGCTTTTGCAAGACAGTTTACCATCTGCTATGACTACAGGATCTTGGATGAATACAATCGTGTTCTCCATTATCCAAAGCTTAAGTTTGAAGAATGGGAAATCGAAAGTATTCTTGATCCTCTTGTAAAAAACGGAATCTCTGTCATCGCTCCGCCCATCGATGACGTTGTCTTTGAACGAGATGCAGATGATAAAAAATTCTATGAAGTTGCTAAGTACTGTCACGCGATCCTAATCACAGGAAATCTAAAACACTTCCCTGAAGAACCGGACATTATGCCACCAGCCGATTTCTGCCAGCGGTATTTACGGTAACCACGCTTCAATCTGATATTTAGGCTACTGTGTATATCACGTCAGTTGCGTGTGGTTGATATTGCTTTGCCAGTTGATCTGAAAACAATAAAAAAGAGGAACTATACGAGTTATATCCTTGATGCAGACATACAGGGATTCTTTGACCATATAGACCATGAATGGGCAGTAAAGTTTGTAGAATCAAGAATTAAGGATCCGAACATCATCAGACTGTTGAGGCGTATGCTTAAGGCAGGCATTATGAAGGACTATACCTACGAAGAAACAGAATCAAACTGTCGGAAAAGAGGGAAGAAGCCGGAGACGTTTACGTTTCTGGGATTTACACACTACTGTTCCAAGAGCAGGAACGGCAGGTTCAGAGTGAAGAGGAAAACCAGCAGGAAGAAATTCAGTAAGAAGTGCAAAGAAGTACATAAGCTCATTGGTGAGATGCGTACACTTCCTATCAAGGATGGCGAAGATTTATGTCAGTATCTATGATTGATTGTGGACAATTGAGTTTCGTGAAGAGCCGGATGCGGGAAAGCCGCACGTCCGGATTTCTGTGAGGGGCACGCCTCGTAAGTGGCGTGTCTACTCGACCTAATAAAACTTTATAAACTTATTCTCCTTATAAAGTTTTAAGTGTACCTGGCACTTTCTATTAGATTTGAGTTTATTGGACTTCAGAAATCGACTATCTACCGATGAGGAGAATTTTTACAATGGCCAGAAACATACTGATAGTAATCGACATGCAGAATGATTTTATTGATGGTTCGCTTGGCACGAAGGAAGCCGAGGCGATAGTTCCAGCTGTTATTGAAAAAATAAAAGAATATCCGTCTCTGGATGTATATGCCACAAGAGATACACATCCGGCAGACTATCTGGATACTCAGGAAGGAAGATATCTTCCGGTAGAACACTGCATCAAAGGGACACCTGGATGGCAGATAAGGGATGAGATATCAGAGCTGATCACTGAGGATCATATATCGATAGACAGCGAAAAAGGAGAATCCCATGCATTTAAGTGAAGATGACACTAGGCTATTCTATAAGATCTTTTTCCGAATTCTGGATTATGTCAACGAAAAGAAGCAGGTCGTGCCAGAGCTTGGAAAAATGTATGGCGCGACAGAGCTTGACCCGAATCTGGTAGCAAAAGTGGCTCAATGCCTCTGGGAGAATGATAGTCTGATAGACAGTTTCCTCCAGGAGAGTTCAGATCTCGATGAAGAAGAGGCTGAGATTCTCAGAGGTTGGAAGAAGCATATAACAGGAGACTTTTTTATCGAAAGACATCTGAAGTCCGGGTCAGCTTTTATTGGAGAAAATGATCAGGTTTTCATGGTCAGTGGGATCAGTGAGGATCTGGAGGAGGATTTCTGGGGTGTCGATCTTCCTGTTTTAGTCACGTCTACCCTCATCCCGTTCAAGGGAGTCATCATCACTGATGGCCTGAACGCCAGGAAGAATGTTTTCTTTGGCGGTGGAGTGAAGTCTATGCTCAAAGAGACATACCTGAAAGCAAAGAGTGAAGGCAGGATCATAAAGAGCCTTGACAGTGATCCGGAGAATTCTTCAAGAGCTGCAGCCAGGCAGAAAAACACGAATGGCGCTTCCGCAAGAAGAGCCGGAAAGAAAAAGGCCGCATACACACTGAAAATATATCCGAGGGGAAGAGGACGAGAAGTATATCGGGTGATGAACATCAGCCCGAATTCTACGTTGGCTGATCTGGCCGAGAGCATATTGGCAGCATTTGGATTTCGACAGACGTATCTGTTTGAATTCTGCATGGACAATAAGGCGTATAGTCGAAACTGGTCAGCATGCATAGAATCAGAAAGCAAAGACATACATAAAAAAATCTCAACACTGAATTTAAGCGTAGGACAGAAGTTCCTCTTCCACAAGGATTTTGCTGATGATTGGCAATTCCAGATCACTGTGCAAAAAATCATAGAAGGTGAGGATGTGACCTACGGAGTGATCAAGGCGAAGGGTGAGATAGAGGAGAATCTGGATTACGATTATTTTGATGAATGGTGATGGCATAAAGACACCATCTCAGATGTTGGCTATAAGATAAGCATTTTTCATCCAAGGATGAAATTGTGGAAGCAATGTATCAGTTCCTCAGAGAACAGCCCAGAAAAAATGCCAATATAAATTTTGAAAATCCTGAAGAGAAGCTGTATTTTTCTACGGCGAAACTGCTCTATATTGAAACCACCAAATAAGGGTTGTATCCTTCCACGGCGAGACCAAAATACTCTGTCAAAGTCATCTTTAAATACTAGCCAATATATTATCCAAAACTTGACTTTTTCTGCGTTTTTAGATAATATATTAGCTATAATGCTGCAAACAATCAGGAGGATACATGATAAATCTGGATGCTTACTTAATGCCAAGTGAGATGCGCTGGAAACTTCGTGACAGGTTTCGTGAGAGACGAAAAGAATGCGGTTATTCACAGCAGGCGATTGCCAAGAAATCCGGTGTATCCCTCGGCAGCATAAAGCGTTTCGAGCAGACAGGTGAGATTTCTCTGACATCTTTCTGTAAGCTGCTGGCTGCAATCGGATATCTGAACGATCTAGATGAGGTTATGAAACAACCAACCTACCATAGTCTCGATCAGATGCAGAAAGAGCTGGACAGAAAGAAAAGGAGCCACAAATGAAAAATATCGAAAGAGTTCACGTATACTATCACGGAGATCTGGTGGGCACACTACAACAATCGACAGATTTAATCTGTGGATTTCAGTACAGTAAAGAGTGGCTTCGTAACGGTTTCTCTATAAGCCCGCTCTCTCTTCCTCTTGAAAACAGGATTTTTACATCGAAACCAGATCCATTCAGCGGTCTATTCGGTGTATTTGATGATTCTCAACCAGATGGATGGGGAAGACTTTTGATGGACAGAATGCTTAGTTCCAAGAATATCTCTCCTGAATCAATCACTCAACTGACAAGACTTGCTATGATAGGAAACACCGGACGTGGAGCCTTGGAATACCAACCAGATCTGTCTATCACTGAGCAGATTGAATCCGAAGACTTGGATACGCTCTGCAAAGCCTGCGAAAATATCTATTCAGACCGTTCGAACGAATCACTCGATGAGATATTCCAAGTTGGTGGTGCATCAGGAGGAGTCCGTCCAAAAGTAAACTGGCAGGCAGATGACGGGAGCGAATGGATTGTAAAATTTCCTTGCAGTGGTGATGGACGGCTAAGAAACAAAGTAGGGAAAATAGAATACAATTATTCTTTATGCGCTCAAAAATGTGGCATTCGTACACCGGAAGTGCGGTTGATTCCAAGCAGTTTGTGCCCAGGTTTTTTTGCCACGAAACGTTTTGACAGAACCGATGATCAAAAAATCCATATGGTATCTGTTAGTGGACTTTTAGAGTGCTCATATCGGATTCCATGCCTGGATTATTCAAGCCTTATAAAACTAACCGGCATAATGACTAATCAGAATAATGATGATTTGGAACAGATTTTTAAGGTGATGTGCTTTAATTTTGCATCACATAATACAGACGACCATGCGAAAAACTTTGCTTTTCTATATCACGAAGACAAAAATCAGTGGAGCCTGGCTCCTGCTTATGACCTGACTTATGCGGATTCATTTGGCGATGAACACATGACAGCATTATTCGGTGATGGAATTCACCCTTCCAAGGCAGACTTTGACAAAGCAGCCGACCTCGCAGGAATCAGCAAAGAAAAATCCATACGAATTCAGGAAACCATTGAGGAACAATGCAGCTCTCTCCATTGCTTGTAATTATTTCATCGCCTATGCACGACAAAATCAATACCATATGACGTGGTTTATCTTTGCAATGTCGGCAGGGTCGTCATCAAGTTTTGTGCAGACAGCATAGAAACCATCATACTTCGCCTCTTCAGCTATCTTTTTTTCATCAAGGACATAGGAAGCGTTTTCTGCTATCTCTCCATCCTTCGTGACAGATGTCTTTTTTATAAAACGTTTTGCATCTGTCTGTGAGCGCCTGTCAAAACTCGAAGGATGCTCAAGGTATTTCATGGCACGTTCGATCTGGCGGTTCCTGATATTCTCAAGGTATGCTTTGTATTTAAGTGAATAGGTGACTATGAGATTTTGAGAAACTTCAACATCTCTTTCCTCATCATAATAGTGTTTTAGACCATGCCATCGGATTTAAGGCATAAAAAATACAGGAGATGGGGCTCGAACCCACACATGGTCGCCCATAACAGATTTTGAGTCTGTCGCGTCTGCCATTCCGCCACTCCTGCATATTAAAACGGATGCTGTGCCAGGCGTAATGCCGGCACAGTATCCTGCTTATTTAATTGTTTAAATCATCAGAGCCTGTATTATTGAAGGACTCATCAAAAGCTTTTATTTTTCAAAGAAAGAATTCCTTAGAACTCTTTCTTAAGCTTCTCCCAGATCGGGAAGCAGTCGAACGTAGCAAAGTAATCCTTCGGCTCCTCAGCGCGTCTTATCAGCTCGAAGCTGCCGTCCGTGTGAAGCAGGATTTCTGAGCTCCAGAGACGTCCGTTGTAGTTGTAGCCCATCGAAAAGCCATGGGCACCAGTGTCGTGTATGAAGAGCAGGTCGCCGCGCTCGATTTCAGGAAGCTTGCGGTCAACAGCGAACTTGTCATTGTTCTCGCAGAGCGAACCAGTCACGTCGTAGGTGTGGTCGCAAGGTGCGTCCTCTTTGCCCATAACAGTGATGTGATGGTAAGCACCGTACATAGCCGGACGCATAAGGTTTGCTGCGCACGCGTCAACGCCGATGTAATCCTTGTAGGTCTTCTTTTCGTGAAGGACTCTAGTGACGAGAGCGCCGTAAGGGCCCATCATGAAACGTCCCATCTCAGTATATAAAGCCACATCGCCAAGTCCTGCCGGAACTAAGATCTCGTCATAGACCCTGTGGACCTTCTCACCGATGATAGTGATATCATTCGGAGTCTGATCTGGCTGATATGCAATTCCGACACCACCTGAGAGGTTGATGAACTCGAGCGAGATGCCAAGCTTTTCCTTGATCTCAACAGCGAGCTCGAAAAGAGTTTTTGAAAGCTCCGGATAGTAGTCGTTTGTAACAGTGTTGCTTACCAGAAATGCATGAAGTCCGAAGTGCTTTACGCCAAGGTCGCGAAGACGCTTGTAAGCGTCGAGCAGCTGGTCGTGAGTCATGCCATACTTTGCGTCACCAGGATTGTCCATGATGCCGTTTGAAAGGGTGTAGACACCGCCCGGATTATAGCGGCAGCACATAGTCTCTGGAAGCTTGCCACCTAATGCGCGCAGGCAGGCATCGATATGTGTGATGTCGTCGAGATTTATGATAGCACCGAGCTCGGCAGCCTTCTGAAACTCCTCGTCCGGAGTATCGTTTGACGAGAACATGATCTCGTGGCCCTTGAGTCCAACTGCATCTGAAAGCATCAGCTCTGTAAGAGAAGAGCAGTCAGCTCCGCAGCCGTACTCATGGAGAATATCCATAAGGAAAGGGTTCGGTGTGGCCTTCACGGCAAAATACTCTCTATAGCCCTTGTTCCAGGCAAATGCTTCCTTAACCTTTGCAGCGTTCTCGCGGATGCCCTTCTCATCGTAGATGTGAAACGGTGTCGGATACTTCGCTGCGATTTCTTCGAGCTTTTCCTTTGTGGTAAATGGTAATTTCTTCATTCTTTTTCCTTAAAAAATAAAAGTGTTCGCGCGCGTTTTTGCGAGAAAAATAAAAGAGCCATTTATGGCTGTGCAAGCAAGCTTGCAGCCATTTGCACGGCTCAGAGAGAGGGGCAATTCGCAGACACTAAAGTGTCTGCTCATTCGCGCGTTCGCGCGATTGATAAAAAATGCCTGAATGTCTTTTGAACGCAAGCGTTCAACGACATCAGACATTTTTTACAACCCCTCTCTCTTAATACGCGGAAAGCTAGCGACCGGAATCGGACCGGTGACCTCCTCACTACCAATGAGGTGCGCTACCTACTGTGCCACGCCAGCTTACGGTTTTTTTACCGACTTGTGTAGTTTACTATAATGGACACTAACTGTCAAGTGTTTTTTAAAAAATCGCCTTATTTCCTTTTATTTTTTTACTTTTGACATGGCAGACTTTTTAATGCTGAAAGAGCAGACGCGGGCTATAACTACACATCAGAATTAAAAAAAACGACTTGCTATTCATAATCCCAACATTTAGAATAAAAGAAGAACTTTCATTTTTTAGAGAACAAGTTATTTCAGAAAGAGAGGAAGACATATTATGAGATATCAGGTATTAGGTGACAGCGACACACCGATTGTTGAGTTTCGCATGAATGCGGGTGAGTCCCTTATGATCGAGAGGGGTTCAATGGCTTATATGTACGGCATCGACCTGCAGGGAAAGCTGAATTCACACGGAGGACTCTTAGGTGCGATAGGACGCAGCATTGCTGGTGGTGAGAGCATGTTCATTACTCAGGCGAATGCCACGATGGACGATGCGGTTCTTGGCATCGCTCCAGCAGTACCAGGACAGATCAGTAAGCTTTCGGTCGGACAGAGACAGTACAGACTGAATACAGGAGCATTTCTCGCCTGCGCTCCATCGGTTACATATAATATCGTCGCGCAGAAGCTTTCGAGAGCAATTTTTGGAGGAACAGGCGGACTTTTCGTAATGGAGACATCCGGAAGCGGAGATATTCTGATCAACTCATTTGGAAGCCTTATCACTCTCGATGTGACACCGGACAAGCCGCTCGTCATCGATAACGACCATGTGGTAGCCTGGGACGCAGGCCTGAATTACAATATCGAGATAGCGTCAGGGGTGTTCGGATTTACCACAGGTGAGGGACTTGTAAACAGATTTACGGGCAATGGACAGGTAATCATTCAGACCAGAAATATCCGCAGCCTGGCAGGCGAGTTATCCAAGTACATTTCATCGGGTGATTGAACAGGTGGAAGGTAACAGCCGCCAACCACTCTAAAGGAATTCCCTGTTGGAAAGTCACAGATAACCAATCCGAAGATTTTTGTAAAATCTTCGTTAGAATATCCGGTTGTAGATATTTTTCAAGTGTGCTATCATTATCTAAAGGAATGGGGTATTCACGAGGGAAGCGTGTGAATGCGGAAAGGAGGACTTAACATGCTGATAAAGAAAGAGAACAAGAACTCAGTCACATGCAGGATGTCTAAGGAAGAGCTCAATGCCCGCGGGTTTAACAGTCTCGAGGATTTGATGCATGACCAGGAATCGGCCAGAAAGCTTCTGAATGAGATTATTGAGGAAGCCAAGGAGACAGTGAACTTCACTGCAGACAATTCCCAGATCAATGTTCAGATCGCAGGACTGGCAGATGGTTCAGTTACGATAAAAATCTTCTCTGACAGGAACAGTGCAGTGCGCTCTCTTATAGAGAAGTATAAGGACTTAGCACAGGCAGTGGAGCAGGAAGAGAATAAGGCAGACGAAGATAAGCCGGCCAAAAAAGACCCAGATGAAGGCGTTGAAGTAGATACCATAGCACCGCGCTTCGAAGGAAAGCAGAATATCTCTGTTATGCCTGAGGAGAAGTTCAAGGCGATGATGTCTACATTGCCGGATAATGCACCGGTATTGCTTCCGATTGCCATCTCATTCGACACCTTAGAGGATGCTGTCGCACTCTGCAGACGCATCTATGCTACGAATCAGTATGCGAAGTCTGACCTCTATAAGCTCGATGGCAGATACTACCTGCTGATGGAACTTACAGATACGAAGAGCACCCTCGGGAACTCTGTATTTGCCATCTCTGAGTATTCTGGAAAAATAGAAAGACATGGCGACGTAAAGGCACTGCTTAAAGAGCATGGCGAGGTCATAAGACAGGGCGATGCAGTAGCAATGCTTGGTTCACTTTGATTGACTGGTTTTTGATAAAGGATAAAAATGGATTACAGGATAGGAGTTATCGCCGGAGACGGAATCGGCCCGGAGATAACAGATGCAGCCTGGACGGTTCTTACAAAGGTTGCAGAGAAGTACGGACACACTTTTAACAGGACTGATATACTGATGGGAGGCTGTTCTATAGACGCCACAGGTGAGCCTCTTACAGATGAGGCTATAGAGACAGCAAAGGCACAGGACGCCGTTCTTATGGGAAGTATCGGAGGAAACACCTCTACTTCACCATGGTACAAGCTTCCTCCAGAGAAGAGACCAGAGGCAGGACTGCTGAAGCTCCGTAAGTCACTTGGACTTTTTGCAAATCTTCGCCCGGCATATCTCTACCCGCAGTTGAAGGAGGCCTGCCCTCTTAAAGAGGCTACGGCTGACAAGGGTTTTGACCTGATAATCGTTCGTGAGCTCACCGGAGGCCTTTACTTCGGAAAGAGACACACAGAGTCATATAATGGCGTCATCCAGGCGACAGATACCCTGACCTATAACGAGAACGAGATCAGAAGGATTGCTATCAAGGCTTTTGAAATCGCCAGAAAGAGAAAGAAGAAGGTCACCTCAGTCGATAAAGCAAATGTCCTTGACTCCTCAAGACTTTGGAGAAAGGTTACAGAGCAGGTCTGGGCAGACTATCCTGACGTAGAGTTAGAGCACATGCTCGTAGATAACTGCGCTATGCAGCTCGTCCGTGATCCGGCACAGTTTGATGTAGTTCTCACTGAGAACATGTTCGGGGACATACTTTCAGATGAGGCAGCTATGGTCACAGGATCACTTGGAATGCTTTCATCAGCGAGCCTCAACGAGACGAAATTCGGTCTCTATGAGCCGAGTGGCGGTTCAGCTCCAGACATCGCAGGAAAGGACATCGCAAATCCTATCGCTACTATCCTTTCAGCAGCGATGCTTCTCCGCTACAGCCTTGATCTCGATGAGGAGGCAGCAGCAGTTGAGAACGCAGTAAATAAGGTCCTTGAAGATGGAATCAGGACAAGGGATATTCTGCCACGCGACGGTTCAGCCGCACAGGTAGTAGGCTGCGCAGATATGGGTAAAGCAGTAGCCGACCGCATCTAGTTTTTACTTGAAAAAGCTTTATGATAGAGATAAAATAAAAGCAGTTACCCTTAGCGATAATTGCTTTTATTTGTTATTTGGAGGGAAATAAATGTTAAAAGGGAAAAAAGTCAAGGGCGAGATGCACAAAGAAACGAAATCGATTAAGCATACAAAAGAGCGCGCACCAAAGCTTAAAAAAGTAAAAAAAGAAAAGGTCAAAAAACCAAATCCATTCAAAAAATCAAAGACTGTTAATAAGGCTGACACGGGGAAAAACCTTAAGAAGTCGCGTACTATGAGCCTCAGTAAAGAGGTACTGCTTCGTCTTGTGCCAGTTACGATAATAGCTCTTGTAGCTGTTGTCGTACTTATGATGGTTAACTCTTCCCGGATAGTCAGATCGCTTTCAGAGGTCAGCCTCGAACAGGAATCCCAGAAGAATGCACTTAAGATCGAAAACGAGCTCTCATCTACGATGGGCGCTCTGAACATGGCTATAAACGATGTGGCCAGCAGAACGGATTACACCGATAAGTCACAGGTTAAGGCAGCACTTGAGCCGTCTATGCAGATCTCAGACTTAGTGCCGATGGGCGTTCATATCGGACTCGACAACAATACCTTTATAGATCCAAGTAACTTCCAGACTAATGACTATTACAAGGCCACAAAGAAAGCCTGGTATAAGCTTGGACAGGACTCAGAAGATTTTGTTATGGGTGAGCCGTATGTAGATGAGAAGTCAGGAAGTCTTGTAGTTACTATCTCAAAGAAAATCCATGTATTAGATCATGACGGAGTAGCAGCCTGCGATATCTACCTCGATTCAATCGTTAACTACGTATCAAAACTCAAGCCATTCGACTCAGGAAAGTCAGCACTCATCTCCGATGACCACCTGCTTTCATATTTTAATAAAAAATACAATGGAAAAGCTATATCATCAGTCGATGACTCATATCTGAAAAAGCTTAAAAAGTTTGCAGATCATGGCAAAGCCCAGGTATATGATCTGAAGGGCTCAGACGGCAAGGACTATTCAGTTGCTTTTTCAAAGGTAGATGGAACAAACTGGACCCTTATCTCAGAGGTTGATTCGAACACCATTTACGGTTCTCTGGTAAAAATGGTCATCCTCGCTGTCATTATCGTAATCATCGCAGTAGGAGTTATCTCAGCTCTGATCTACTACATCGTAAAGATCCTGATCACGAAGCCGGTCGGACATCTGACGGGCAACATCATGAGAATAGCCAGCGGTGATTTTTCAAAGTCAGATCAATCCCTGCAGAAGGCAAAGAAGGCTAAGAAGACAAATGATGAGATCGGCCAGATGAACGGTTCTATGAGCGATTTCGTCATGGGAATGCATCAGACACTGATAGATATTTCAGATCAGACAAGTAAGCTCACAGATGCTGCAAAGAGCAGTGCAGAGCAGTCCGGAGACCTGAATGAGCAGGCTTCCGAGCAGTCAGAGTCCATGAGCCAGATTTCAAAGACCATGAACGATATGGCAGGCGTTGTCACAGAGCTGGCGCAGAACGCTACGAACTTAGCGAGCGAGGTAAATGGTCTTACTGAGCAGAGTCAGACTACAAGTGAGACGGTAAAGAACCTGGTAGACAAGGCCAGTCAGGGTCAGGCCGCTATGTCAAATGTCGAGACCGAGATCACGGGCCTTTCAGATGCTATGCTCGAGATGAACCAGGCAGTTATAGAGGTGGGCAAGAGCGCGAACCAGATCACCTCCATCATAGAGATGATAAACTCTATCGCCTCGCAGACCAATCTGCTGTCACTTAACGCATCGATAGAGGCAGCGAGAGCCGGAGAGGCCGGAAGAGGATTCTCGGTAGTCGCATCAGAGATAGGTAAGCTCGCGAACAACTCGACTGAGGCAACGAAGCAGATCTCAGATATCATCGAAGAGGTATCTGCGAAGATAACAGATCTCTCGAATAAAGCCAGCCAGAGCATGGAGAATATCAAGGCAGGCTCGGAGGCAGTAAGCAATACCGGCGAGACATTCAGGGATATATTCAGTTCACTTGATGAGACAGGAAAGACAATCCAGGATATGATAGACCGTGTTGGAAAAGTAAACGACATCGCCACATCTGTAGCTTCGATTGCAGAAAAGCAGAGCGCCAGCACAGAGGAAGTTACGGCTACAGTAGAGACCCTTACAGAGTCGGCGCAGAATGTGGCTGAGTCCTCGAAGAAGGTCAGCGACACCGCTGATAAGGTAAACAGTGCAGCTGTAAATATCGAGAACTACATCACGAAGTTCAAGCTGTGATATTAGAACTGATTATGGATTTTCTTCACACGATGAGGATCCGTGATGAAGGCTGTGATAAGTCCTGTGATAAATCCGCCGATGTGTGCTGTAACGCTTATGCCACTGGTCATGAAGCCAGGCAGCAGTGCGAAGAAGATACCGGCGATGACCCTTTTTATAGGGAAGATTTTTCTTGTAACTGGATTTACCGCAAAAACTACAAATGCTGACATTATGCCGAATATCGCACCGCTCGCGCCAGCGGTCAGTGCGAATTCGGCTTTATTTATGTCAAGAAGCATAGTAAAAAGACCTCCACCGAGACCGGAGAGCAGATACAGGATCAGAAAACGGACACTGCCATAGTAGGCTTCCACTGTATTTCCTATCATGTAAAGTGAGATCATATTGTTGGCGATGTGCGAGATTCCGAAGTGGATGAACATGCTCGTAAAGAGCCTCCACCATTCGCCTCTTCCTATCACGTATGGCGTATAGAGAGCTCCGAATCTGAGCGCCACCTCAGCGTTCTGGCTTCCACCGGCGATAGTCTCCGCAAAAAACACCAGGACATTTATGACGATTAAAACTATAGTTACGATTGGGGTAAATTTTTGTCTGTTTGTATTCATGGGAATCATTATAATACTTTGCTGTGATAAGGGAAAGTTTTTTAGAAGAGTCTGTGAAAAATGAAAGTTTTTTAATACGTACTTGAATTTATTTCACAAATGAATTATAGTATACGTTATGTTAAACTAGTAGACAAAGATTTTTTAATATAGAAAGGACAGAAAAGTATGCAGAGTGATAATATGAAGTGCGGCATGCAGCAGGCACCTGCGAGGAGCCTTCTGAATGCACTGGGATTTACAAAGGAAGAGATAAAGAAGCCGTTAGTCGGAATCGTAAGCTCATACAACGAGATCGTACCGGGCCATATGAACATCGATAAGATCGCAGAGGCCGTTAAGCTCGGAGTAGCAGAGGCCGGCGGAAATCCTGTAGTCTTCCCTGCAATCGCAGTCTGCGATGGAATCGCAATGGGCCACATCGGCATGAAGTATTCTCTGCCGTCCCGCGAACTGATTGCCGATTCCGTGGAAACACTGGCACAGGCACATCAGTTTGACGCGCTCGTGCTCATCCCGAACTGTGATAAGATTGTTC
>SAMEA3663178__coassemble_353_pt1 | contig 12942 bp, 11 predicted proteins | sample SAMEA3663178__metabat2_low_PE_006 | metagenome-assembled genome bin SAMEA3663178 (sample SAMEA3663178) | pig gut metagenome | biome: pig gut; feature: pig-associated habitat; material: faeces | place: Denmark | collected 2012
ACCTGATAAGGCTCTGTGATAAAAACTGTGGTAATAGAAACCACGGCCACAAGGGCCGCGGCGATTATTTTTTTAAGTGACATTATTCCTCCAAAACTTATTCGGTTCTTCTTCGTCTGTCGTGAATCTTGTAATATTCCGTCTTGTTTTTATACATCATCTGCTCAGCATTGAACTGAACACGCTCACGCTCAGTAGAATTGCTTGACCAGCCCCAGCCGATAGAGATATGGATAGCATTTCTGTCTAATGCTTTCTTTTTCTGCTCCATCTCCGCAAGGAAGAGCTGCTCGTCAGGATCGTCAAATACGATGACGAATTCATCTCCACCGATCCTGTACAGATGTCCCTTTGGATATGTCTCTTTGAGAAGCTCAACCGTCCTGATGATAAGCTGGTCGCCCTTCGTATGACCGTAGCTGTCATTTGTGCTCTTTAAGCCATTTAAGTCAGCAAAGACTATTCCTATCGGCAGACGCTTTCTTTCAAACCTCATCATATCCTCGTCATAGGCATTTCTGTTATCACAGCCGGCTAGCTGATCTGTTCTGGAAAGTATTGTAAGCTGTTCAATAAGCAGCTGATTCTTGATCTCTGCATTTAAGAAAAGTGCGATAGACTGCAGTAGGCTCTTGGTATTTAAAACCTCTGCCTTCACATAGTTCTCTACACCTATATATCCTATCAACTGTCCGCCGTCCTTAAGAAGAACCTCCATGAAATTACGGCACATAGGATCTATAATACATCCAGGCGCACTCTCCATGACCTCTGCGACATCAGCAACTATGATCACATCATCCTTGTTTGCATAGCGCTCCCACCACCTGGCGTTGTGAATCGTCTCAGTAATCGGATGCTTGCTCTTTTCTACACCTGGTCCGCACCATTCGCGTACTTTCTCAATCTGCCCGTCTTTTACCAGACCAAAGTACATTCTGTCAGGATGTATAAGTGTCCCCATCTCTGCCATAATCTTTGCGGCAGCATCCGGGATACTCTCACCCTGATGCAAAAACTTCGCACAACGGATAATTACATTATCGACCTGCTCGTTTATAGCTATCTGATCCTGCTCCGAAAGCAGAGGTCCAAGGCCGGTCTGGTTATCGAAGTGGAGTCTCCTGAACTCCTCAATAGGTACAGGCTTCGAATACAGGTAGCCCTGGAAAAATGTAACAGGGTATCTCTGTAAAAATGCCTGCAGCTCCTCGTTTTCTACACCCTCGATACAGATGGCCTTTCCACTCTCAGTTACCGAATGTGTAAGACCGTTGATGATATTCTGATCTATCCTGTTGTCGAGAATATCCTTAATGAACTGCCTGTCGATTTTTACCTCATCAATCGGCATTTTTCTAAGAAGATTAAGAGAAGAATATCCGGTTCCGAAATCATCAAGGGCGAACTTGATGCCCTGCGAATGAAGTGCTACAACCTTATCACGGAGCATATTCTCGTCCATGATACGGCATCTCTCAGTAAGCTCGAGACAGAGATTCTTTGGAGCATAACCTGTCTCATCGAGGATATTTATTACTGAATCGGCAAAATTGGACTTCTCGATCTGAGCATATGAGAGATTAACATTTACAACGAAATCCGGGTCTTTTTTAGCAAAATCCTTTGAATCGATGCAGGCCTGTCTCATGATAAAGCTGCCTAACTCAGGGAATACGGTATCTTTCTCTAAGATCGGGATGAACTCATCAGGACTTACTGTGCCATACTTATCGTTTCTCCAGCGGATAAGAGCTTCCATTCCTGCAAGAGTGCCGTCTGAAACTCTGATAATTGGCTGATAGCAGAGGAAAAAGCCCCTGCACCCATCGATAACGCACTCTCTTATGACATTTAACTCTTCAAGCCACTGCTTGTTCTTGTCTGAGATATGGTTATGGAAAAATATAAGGTCACCCTGATGTCTGTCCTTTGAATCCTGATATGCATAGAGCAGACAGGAGTAGAGTGTGTGTGCGCTGATCCTGTTATCCAGGATTTCCATCGCACCACAGGCTAAGAACAAATGAATCCTCGAATGATCGACCTCAATACCCTGCTTACAGTCCAAACGGAACTTTTCATAGATGGCCTCAAGGTCAATCCTTGCGATTGAATTAGACTTAATCGCAAACTTCGCACCCTCCATCCTGTATATATCACAGTCATTTCCAAAGTAATTGCGGAGCAGTTCCGTAAATGTAACAAGTACCTGGTTACCAAATGAATAGCCATACACTTCATTTACTTCAGAGAAATGTGTAGAACCGATAAGGAGTACAGTGCAGTTCTCATTATTCTGTGAAGCAGCCTTCAGATCACTGAAAAACGCATAGAGATTCGGCAGAGTAGTGACTGTATCCATTTTATTCTGAATACCGAAGTTTAAGACAGTACCTGCTATATATGCCGGAGATGAATCCTTATCCTTTATATATGAGGCTGAAACCTCACAGTTTACATAACTGCCATTCTTATCCTTTATCCTGCACTTGACGAAGACCTTGCCACTCGCATGGGATCTCATGTATTCGAAACGGTTTTCAAACTCCATTCGGTCCTCAGGATGAATCCTTAATATCCAGTCCTGCTCACCACCAGCGACAAGTTCTCCTGAAAGTCCAAAAAACTCAACCGCTGAGCTGCACCAGCGCATTTCTCCTGTCTGCTCATCGATAACAAACAGGTATCTACCGTCATCCGAATCTGTAAACGCCTGAAAAAGACTGTTAAGCAAAGCTTTGTCTTTGAATAATCCTGGCATTAACTCCATTTTCCCTTCTCCTTATAATGATTTAAAACCAAATCTGGCATACTGTTCACGACGCTTTTTTTCATCTAAGAGATCAAGAGACATCTGATCTAACGTATGTGAAAGTGCCACGTCCCTCTTTATTGTTGCGAGATCCTTGCTCATAAAAGCTGATTCTCTGTATTCAATTAAAGCCTTGATCGGACTTCTCTTTACACCCAGCTTTTCTTTCCAGAATGCTGAAAGCTTTTTTCGAGCCTTTTCATCCTGACATGAATCAATAGCCTGATAAATCCTCTCAATTGTCCCATATTCGCGCAGGAGAGGCGCTGCTGCGCTCTGTACGCCCTTTACTCCTGGGATATTATCAGAGGAGTCACCTGTTATTCCTTTGAGATCAGGTATCTGCTCCGGATAGACTCCATATTCACTTACGCAGACAGAAGGTGTCACAGAGACAGCTTTATCCGGAAGTGAAAATCCCTTTCCGTCTGAAAAAAGTGACGAATACTTCTGATTTATCTCATCAGCCTTATCCTGCTGAGTCTGTAAAAGCCAGAGCGTAGTAAAAGGATCTACAAGCTGCAGATAATCGTGATCCTTCGTGATGATGTATGTCGGCATCTCATTTGAATAGAGTGCTGCCGCACTTCCGGCTAAATCGTCCGCCTCATAATCATCGCTCATCTCCACAGCATATCCAATCTCCTGAAGCATCTCTTCCATATGGATGAACTGGTCCTTAAGAGGCTCAGGCGTTGCAGATCTCTGTGCCTTATAATCGGCATATTTTTTCCTGCGGAAAGTATCCCTGGTCTTATCAAAGCAGATTATCATATGGGTTATATGCTGCTCTTTTATGATTTTCTTAAGGGTCTTGGTCATCGCATACATCGCATTCGTATAGAATCCGTTGTACTGCATGATCTTATCGTAGTGCTTTTTCTTCTCTTCCTCGTCCTTTTCAAAAAGTATCTGCTTTGGAAGAAGGCCGTAATACGAGGTCACAAGCATTGAAGACCCATCAACGATCAGTAATCTATTCATAAAATAAATCAGTCGAGCTTAATTCCTGAAAGAATGCTTCCAAGGCTGGTGGTAGCCTCTTCACCTGAGGAATACTCATGCTCTTCTGCCTCTCCCTCATCCGATACTTTTTCATCAGCCTTAGGATCTGCAATAAGCCCCTTCATGGAAAGTGAAATCTTGCCATCCTTTATACCTTTGATCTTTACTTTTACATCGTCGCCTTCTTTGACGATCTCACGAGGGCTGGCGATTCTTCTCTCAACGAATTCTGAAATATGTACAAGTCCTGAGATGCCATCTCCTAAGTTAATGAATGCACCATAAGGCATGATAGATTCTACTTTTCCATCAACAATCTTTCCCGGTGTAAGCATCTCAATGCGCTTGTTTCTCTTATCCGCTTCCTGAGCTCTTATAAGCTCTCTGGCTGAGAGAATCAGCTTCTCGTTCTCCTGATCAGCCTCAGTAACAAGGACATTGATTTTCTTTCCAACAAAACTGTCAAGGTCTTCCACATAGTGGCCTGAAAGTCTTGAAGCAGGGATAAATCCTCTGATACCCTCAGCATATGCTACACAGCCACCCTTTACAGCCTCGATTATCTCCACCTCGATAGGTGTCGACGAAGCCATCTCAGCTCTGAGCTTATCCCAGTTGAAGTCCTCTTCGGTCTCCTGCTTCTGGTGCTTCTCGAGTGATTCGTTTATCTCTTTTTCATAGTCCTTCATTGTTTCTTCAGCCATGTAAAATATCTCCTTTAAAAAACAGCTGTCGCAAAAAATGCGCAACAAATTATTCTCTACTAGTATAAGTTTTCAAAGAATTTTTTTCAATATGATTTTCTAAACTTCATTTAAACTTCGCCTGCTATCATATGAATCATCAAAGGAAAAGAAAACAAAAGCACAGAAAGGAGCTTATCATGAAGAACAGAAATTATAAAAAAATCCTTGCTATCGTTATAGCATCATCAGCAATCGTAACAACAGCGGTTTCAGTACCGGTCATATCAAAAATCCAGTCAGCGAAAGCAGACACTGAGACCACTACGACACAACAGAGCACCACAAGCTCTGATGGGAACACACAGAATCAGCCGCCTCAGATGCAGACCGGAAGTGACGGGACCATGACCCCTCCTGAAAAACCAGACGGTGACAGCTCAAATAGCCAGACCCCTCCAGAGAAGCCTGACGGCGACAACTCAAACGGCGGTCCTGGCGGAAATGGTCAGGGAGGACCTGGACCCTCACAGGCGACAGCTATGTAACAAGTCTTACAAACAACGGAACAATCAACACAAACGGCCACACACTCTACGTAAACGGTGTAGCATATAAGGGCTGACAAAAAAAAGCCTCCGGCGATAAACCGGAGGTCTCCTTATTTCTCATCCCCGTTTAATTTATCCTCAAACTCTTCCTTCTGGCGCATGATAAGGCGTTCAAAAGGACCACTGATATCAGCATCATCTACTTTGCAGCCATAGAAGTATGTATCTATTCCTACTTCCTTTGACTGCATTATTTTGCCCATGACTTTTACTTCTCTGTATTTGAGCTCAACCCAAAGACCATTCTTATACTTATGGTTTAAGATAATACCAAATCCATGATCTGAAACATCTATAAGCTTTGCTTCCCTGTCATTTGCCTTGCAGTCGGCATTAACCGGATATCTGACAGAGGCACGGTGATATGTCTGATCGTCATTATCATCTCTGTTACCATAGGTCAGATAAATCTTCTCTCCGTGATAGAGCACAGGAACAATCTTAAGATTAGAGATTACTGTGTTTGAGCCTTTAATAGACAGGCTCACATCTCCCTCACTGAAGTCCTCGATATTTCCTTTATCATCATAACATGGCTTTAATGCAATAAGGCTGCCCTCTTTCAGTAATACTGATGAGATGTAAACCTTTCCCGCATCAGCAGTCTTATAATCCAGGATTACTTCCATGCCCTCTTCTAGTTTATCTGAAAGCATTTGCCTACTCCTTTGTTCTCTTTTAAAAAATTACACCTAGATTATAATAAATCTCTTTGATTTTATCAACCTTGAGTTTATAAATATATTTTAATATCGCAGTTCTCCGTCATTTCAGAATCAGAAATGCAGCAACTGTCGACATCGTTTCCATTCAGTGTCATCTTTGAAACGCCTGAGCTCTTATGATCGTGGTTGTCGACTTTTATGAACAGGTCATGATTCTTATATAACAGATGAATGTCAAGCTCTGTCCATTCTGAAGGTATAGAAGGACTTATATAGAGGCAGTCCTTACCAGGTCTTATACCACAGATGCCCTCAATGCAGGCCGTCTCTACAGCAACAGCAGCCTTGACGTCCCACTTTCCATGGCTTCTTCCAAAGAACGGTGAATACTTTCCCTCTGTATGCTCACAATACACATAAGGCTCAACCCTTCTTACATCAGCCTTTCTGTTCTGTGATACTGGTGAACTCTCATCGAAGATCATATAAGCATTGTCTCCATCACCGAGTAGTGCAGCTGCAAGGATATAGCCAGCCTGATCTGCTGAAAAAATACCGCCGTTCTGAAGGAGTCCCGCATTCAGATACGCTTCCGGCTCTTCACTATCTGCTCCTATCGGCGTATCAAGGCTGCAGATTCCAAATGCAGTATTGCGGTTTTCGAGAACAGATTTAAGGTAATTTTTACCTCTGTCTTCTGAATAGCCATCTATATGATCCTCTAACTCTTTTGAATACCATTTACCGTCCTTAAGTTCTGTTATCTCAGGGATCATCTGTGAAAAATCACCGATCTCTCCAAGAGTAACTGCCTCATACATATTGCAGACATTTACCATGCGATTGAACCCGGCTGAAGGTGAATGGACATCAAACGAAGAGAATTTATCATTCCAGAATCTCTTGATTTCCTTTAGTTCCTTTGTTACAGTCTCCCTTGTGTGCACCTCATAATGTCTGATAATCTCTGTGGATTCACTGTCCGATTTTAAACCTGCTGTAAAGCAGACTGTAGTATTTTCTCCCGGTTCAAGTGTTATCTTAAAAGAAATTGCTCCAATACTCTTTGCTGCATATGAAAGCTCATCTCCCAAGTCTCCATTTTCTATTCCAACAGGATTTGAAAAATCTCTGTACTCTCCGAAGAATGAATCCCAGTCTCCACAGTAAGACGAGACCTCACTGCCTGAAAGTCCTAAAAACCTTTCAATAAGCCTCTTCCCGTCATATCTGTTTGTATCTGCCGAAAGGTTTGAATAGATCTGGCTTTTAAGCTTATTATTCTGATAAAGAGTACGACTTGTATAGAGAAGATCTGAATCATTTACAGGGAAGGATAAAAAGCCCGTAACTGTAAGGTTTCTCGGTCTCTTAGAATGATTCTCCACATTAACAGCCCACACCTCATAATCACAACCGACAGGTACATAGCAGAGTACCTCTGAATGGATTCCAGTGTAGGAAGCATAGAACTTTGTATATCCAAGACCATGGCGGCAGATGCTGTGGTAGTCCTTTAAGTCCTTTCCAACAGGCTGCCAGGATGCTGACCAGAAATCCCTGTCATCATCATCTCTGATATAAACATACCTGTCGCTTATAGGACAGCTGCCTGCACAGTGACTCTTTCCACCAGCATTGTTTGTAATCTCAACACTGTATTTCTCATTTCCGAAAAAATTTCTCCAAGACTCAGGCGTTCTTGGATTTGTGATCACATATTCTCTTGTTTTGTCATCAAAATAACCGTACTCCATTTTTTCTCCTTTTATAATTATATGTATTTGTATGTGTATTTATATAGAATAAGCATATATTTTATACCAATAATTATTAGTATAAAATATATGCTTATTCTTATGGTTCTCACTGTTTAGGGAGATTAAAACCGCTCATATCCACGAGATCACCAAGAGACGTAGTAAAATGCTCTTTGGAATCAAGCTCCCTTTTTATCCCTGGGATACGTTTTTTAAAGCTGTCCCTATCTGAGGTTAATCTGAAAAGATTTGAAGTATTCCTTGCATCCCATAAGGCATCATGCATCTGTCCCTCAAAATCGAGTCCACAGGCTTCTACTGCCTTATCAAGTGATACCGCAAGCCTTCTACCTATGGTTTTCGTAAAAATCTTCTGGAAATCAAACCAGTGAGAAAGCATATAGTTTACTTCCGGCGTTTTTTCAATCTGTTTTAGCGCTATCTCATGTACCAGCTGGCCTTTATCTGCGCCACTCCAGGCATATACACAGTAAGTCAATCCGTCAGATGAACACCATTTGACAAATTTGTTAAAGACTTCCGAAAAATCGGCTGCATCACTTACAGTCTCTGCTGTAATTCCAGTCATGGCTTCGACAGTCTCCTGGATTTTCTCGGAATATCTAGGCTTTACATAACTTTGAAATTCTGATATCTCTTTGAGATTTTTATCAAGCATCACAGCACCAAATTCAATAATCTCATGCCTGGCTATGCTCCATTCGTCCGGATGATCCCTGTGATCTACCGGCTGCATCTCAAAATCCGCAAAGACATATCTGTTATCATTTACTTTGTCCATCAGATCAATTTTTCTGCCCTTCTAAGCTTCTCCTGTATCTGCCAAACCACACCGCCTGTGGATCCCAGCCGTGGAAAGCACACTGTGTAGAGCAGAACCTGGGCGCCTGCATTGATTCATTTAACATTCTGTCATAGTCTACCTGAGCGATCTCAAAAGGTCTTCCGCATCCCTGACAGATAAGAGTTACAGTATTCATAAGCGCTTCACCTTTTTAAAATATTTTAACACAAAAATCACTTTAGAGTCAGACCTTTAAGGTGATTAATTAACTGCTGTGCCGAACGGCCTGACATACCGTTATGGCGGAGTTCCCAGATATTTGCTTCCTTTTCAAGCTCCTCATCACTCATAGGAATCTGACATCTGTGTGCAAGTTCCTTTACTATCGTGAAGAATTCCTTCTGATCAGGCTTTGAATAGTTGATCTGACATCCGAAGCGGTTCACAAGTGAAAGCTTTTCCTCCACCGTATCACTTCTGTGGATGCCTGCGCTGCTCTCCATATCATCCCTGTCAGCCCAGTCCTCCTTAATCAGGTGACGTCTGTTGCTTGTGGCGTAGATAAGGACATTATCCGGCTTTGTCTCAACACCACCCTCTATTACAGCTTTCAGGTACTTATACTCGATCTCAAAGTTCTCAAATGAAAGGTCATCCATATAAATGATAAACCTGTAATTACGGTTCTTTATCATAGAGATTACAGTACTGATATCCTTCATCTGGTGCTTGTAGATCTCTATCATACGAAGGCCCTTATCATAGTATTCATTAACAATAGCCTTTATACTTGTCGATTTTCCTGTACCTGAATCTCCATAGAGAAGACAGTTGTTAGCTCCTCTGCCCTCTACAAAGGCCTCGGTATTTTCTACAAGCTGCTTCTTCTCCTCGTAGCCGACTAAGTCTGATAAGTGTACGACATCCATGTTATTGATAGGGTGAAATACAACCTTATCGTCAGTATCTGAAATCCTGAAAGCCTTATTGAGTCCGAACATTCCTACACCATAGGCTTTATAGAAATCTGTCATTATATCGAAGAACCGGTTTTCATCACCTGCATTAGCCAGCTTCTCTGAAAGAGAACGAACCTTTTCTGAGACAGCATGGTTGTACATCAGATCCTTCTTTACGACTGCCTTGTAATGAGTAAGAACCGTAAAAACATTGATTCCGAGTGCTTTTTCAATCGCAGAGAAGTCAAAATGAAACAGATTCATTGCAGCTCTGAAATCATTTTTTGCAAATTCATTCACAGAGCCGTCATTTGCACCGACCTTCTCACAGGTAATAGAAAACGGATTCTCATCAGTTATCAGAAGAAAAGTCAGATAGTTCTGCCAGAGGTTACCGTCAAAGCCATAATCTGTGGCAAGAGCCAAAAGCCTGTGAACCTGCTCGTAAATCTCCCTGGTAAGTACTGCATTAGAGACATCTCCATCATCAAACTGCCTGAAAATATCTCCAAGTTTGTAAAGGATCGAATCCTCTGGGATATTACCATATGAGATAAATTTTGCGATTTCTTTATACATCTATTTTCTCCTTCCGTGCCTCTCTGATCCCGCGGTGCAGGAACAGATTCAGTACCATCAGATCAACAATCATTAGAAATATATTTTTTATAGAAACTCCGTAGAGTCCAAAATTCATAAAACCAGCATCCCAGCATATCTGCATTACGAATGGAAAAATAAACGCCAATAGGCTCATTTTTAAAAACTCCTGACTTCTTATGACGTCAGCCTTCTTAATGATTACTGAAAATGCTCCGCCTATGACTGCGCACCAGACTATACGTCCTCCAACGGCCATTGTGGACTGTGTAATCAGATGCCACATAAATACTCCGGGTCTTAAGTCTGAGAAATACTGTGAAAGTGCCCCGTCGCAGACCTCGTAGAATGCGAATCCTACGCCAAAGCAGCTGCCATAGTATATTCCCTGAAGCATAGTCAGATTTTTCCCTGTTTTTCTGATATGCTGCATCACTATTCCCAGAAGTGTCAGCATACATACAGCTCCTTCTATAAGAGCCCTCAAAAACACGTGTATGGCCGGAATTCCTGAAAAAATGCTTCCAGTAGCCCATGAAAAGAACAGCGACATAAGAGCACCGATTCCCGAGAGCATCAAAGTCGTCTTAAACGATTCAGACTTCTCATAAATCTCCATCAGTTCATCAAAAAATAAAATGACAGCCACTGGAGCTAGTCCTGCTCCGATTACCATCTCAAACGGTACAGCACCGGCTCCTCTTGTCATAATAAACCAGTATCCGCTCAGAAGGAATATCACAAAAAGAATAGCGTAAATCTTACTATATATCCATGGCTTTTTTATATCTTTAAACAGATCCAGGACACTGTTACCTTCTCCATTTTGTGCACCAGAAAATTCATGGGCTTTATCCTTTGCATCATTTGCTGCACTTGTTGCAGCATCAGCTGCCTGCTTTGCTTTTTCACGGACTGCTTTATACGGAGCTTCTTCTTTTTCTAAATTCTTTTCAGCTTTCCTTAACTCCTCCTGCTCTCTTATCGCATTCCTGTTTTCTTCCTCAGCTGCTGCCTCTCTCTGCCTATATCTAAGCTCCTCAAGAATATACGGGGACTTTTTGATCAATTCCTCCTCGTTTTCAATATCTTTTTCAGTTGATGACTCTTTTACCGGATTAACATCCTTTACAGGCTCTGGATTTTCCAGTTCCAGCTCTTTTACAGGCTCTTCAGGTTTTTCTATCTGGTTAGTCCTTTTAGTCCCTGTCTTTGAGTTAAGGAGTATATCTGCAGCTTTTTCCGGTGAGCTGTAGATGATATCAAGAAAATCTTCTGATACAGGAAATAGGCTGTTAAGCTTTTTCCCTGTAAAAATACATGTATCCTTCGCCGGTTTTTCTGTAAAATAATCAATAAGCCTTGCAATAAAACGCTTTCCAAAATTGGTCTTGAAGAGGCCATCGTCCCGTTGTAATACAAGAATTGCCCTGACCTGCTCTTTATCGCTTAAATCTATTTTCTTAGAAAGGTGTCCGATTACACTTAAATCGTGTATCAGCTCTGTTTTTTCTGTCATAAGAGCTCCCATCCTGTTCTTTTTACAATTCTATATATTATAACGCATCTTCATAGCCTTTGTACAGTTGAAAAAAATTAATTTCTGTTGTAAGCTGATACATACTTTTAACTGACGGAGGTTACTATGGTTACAAACAGTACTTTTTTTGCAGCAATAGACAGGATGAAATACATAGAGCGCTGGGCCTTAATGCACTCTGCCCGTGGAGAATCTTTAAGTGAACACTCCCTTGAAGTAGCTGTTATCGCTCATGCCCTTTGCGTAATAGGTAATACCAGATATGACAAACACCTGAATGCTGAAAAGGCCGCTCTGATTGGCATCTATCATGATGCTTCAGAGATCATAACCGGTGATATGCCTACCCCAGTCAAGTACGCAAATGATGATTTAAAAACCGCTTACAAATCCATGGAGCACAAGGCTGAGCTTACACTTATAAATAAGCTTCCTGCCGACTTACGTGAATGCTATAGACCAATAGTTTGTGAGGAAGCGCCTGCCGAAAGCGATGAAAACGAAATTTATATGCGTCGTCTCGTAAAAGCTGCTGACAAACTTTCAGCTTACATCAAATGTATCGAAGAAGAAAAAGCCGGAAATAGTGAATTTAAAACTGCAAAGATTTCTACCGGTGCAAAAATAAATTCACTCTGTGATGAACTCCCTGAGCTTAAGGATTTTATAGATGAATTCCTGCCTTCATACGGAAAGACACTTGATGAACTGATCTGATATCAGAACGGATCAGTCTCACCTGTCTTTATCCACTGCATGAATTTATCACCACACTCGTAGTCCTCGTTTCCATCAATGAACATATCCATCGATACTCCTCTGCTTTTTAGGTATTCTTCAAACTCTTTGAAATTATCCGAACGTTTTCTCATAGCCTTATTCCAATAATTAGCTGACATTTTCTTTGTCTCTTCATCCGAATTTGAAGCTAAAATTTCATTTGCCTTTACTACTCTATCTCCCTTCTCCTTTGATCCTTCTATTACCATAGTTGATTCATCATAATGTTCTCTGATACATGAGATAATCCAACCAGGATAATTATTCAATGGTCCTGTCTGCCTGTCAGCCATTTCCACTGCTCTGATAACTTCGTTCTCATCATGAAGCGCTTCTTTAAGGAAAGCTCTTATATCTGATTCTGTAAGCCCATTATGTCCAACTAATGCCTCCATCTGATCCGAAAGATTAGTTAGAGTCATCTGTTCATACTGGTTGTTTGTTTCTTCAACCTGTTTTTTCTTTGCACTGATAGCCTCAATAACCTTCTCACCAGGGTTGTTCCACCTGATAATAAACTTTACTGCGACAATTTTGCCGCCTCGTCCAGCTGCTATCGGATCATAATCGAATTTTACATCACACTGTTCAGCAAGTTCTTTTTTTGCTCTGTCCAGAACCCTCCGTCTGAAATCTCCCCACTCATTAAACGATTTCTCATTTGCGATTTCTACGATTTTATCCCAGCTGGCACCATTCTGTTTTGCTCTTTTGACCTT
>SAMEA3663178__coassemble_363_pt1 | contig 12799 bp, 10 predicted proteins | sample SAMEA3663178__metabat2_low_PE_006 | metagenome-assembled genome bin SAMEA3663178 (sample SAMEA3663178) | pig gut metagenome | biome: pig gut; feature: pig-associated habitat; material: faeces | place: Denmark | collected 2012
CGTGCCGCCGCGCCGCACGTCGGATGCCGTGGACATCAAGCGCATCCAGCTTCTCTTGGCCGTGCTCGAGAAGCGCGTCCACCTGTCGGTCGGTGCCTGCGACGTCTACGTCAAGGTGGCCGGCGGCATCCGCATCGACGAGCCAGCGGCCGACCTCGGCATCTGTGTCGCCATGGCCTCGAGCTTTGCGAACCGCCTGCTGCGCCGTGTAAGAGATATAGCGCAGGTGCGCTTTGACGGTCAGATTACTGAGGAGGTTGCAGCGAGGAGCCTTGACCTGCTGGAGGTCGATTCGATGGGGCTCGACAAGACTGACAGAAAGATCCTGACCTCAATCCGAGATGCCTTTGACGGTGGCCCGGTCGGACTTGAGACGCTTGCAGCATATGTAGGTGAGGACAAGGGCACTATAGAGGATGTCACAGAGCCGTACCTCGTACAGACCGGACTTATAGTCAGAACTCCGAAGGGACGAGTATTGACCGATAAAGCACTTGACCATCTGAAGAATAACTGAGATTACGTACAGAAAAGTGATTCCAGCAGAACTGTAGGTAATCGCGGGGCAGAAGTTTTATTTCAGATAGCATCTTGTAAAATTTCGGGGATATATTTATAATAAAGGGAGCAGTTTTTTTGTAAAAGGAGACGCCGGATGTCTGCAAAGAAGAGTACAACAGTCGTTATAGGTGGAAGGGTTCTGACCTTAAGCGGATATGAGGAGGAGGACTATCTCCAGCGAGTAGCGGCATATATCAATGGAAAAATCGAAGAGTTCACAAAGCTCGACAGCTACCGCAAAATGAACGCAGACATGAAGTCTATCCTTCTGGAGCTTAATATCGCGGACGATTATTTTTCGCTGAAGGAAAAGGTTACAGACCTCGAGAATCAGGTAAAACAGAAGGATAAGGAGCTCTACAGCCTAAAGCACGAGCTCATCACTAATCAGGCGGCACGAAACGACATCTCGGAGCGGGAAGAGGCTTTAAAGAAGGAAAACGAAGAACTCCGAAAGATGAAGGAGAAGCTCGAGGCCTCACTCGCAGACGCGCTCTTAGGACCAGTCGAGGAGGACAAGAGCGACTCACAAAAGAGCGATACAAAGAAATGAAAGTATGATTGAAAATAGACATTTAGAAGTACTTGCACCTGCGGGAGATTTAAAGACATTAAAGGCAGCCATCATGGCTGGGGCAGATGCAGTATATTTCGGTGGAGAGATGTTTGGGGCGAGAGCCTACGCGCATAATTTTTCTTATGAAGACGCAGAGGCGGGAATAAGCTTTGCACATGCCCGTGGTAAGCGCACTTATCTGACAGTAAATACCCTACTTAAAAGCTTAGAAATCGAGAAAAAAGTATACGATTACCTGAAGGCCTATTATGAGGCCGGGTTAGACGCGGTATTGGTCCAGGATTTTGGACTGATGCAGCTTATCCGCGCCTATTTTCCAGAGATGCGACTTCATATCTCAACCCAGGTAAATGTCACCTCTGAATACGGCGCAGAATTTTTTAAAAAACTCGGAGCTAAGAGAATTGTTCTTGCAAGAGAGCTCTCTCTATCAGAGATTAAGAAAATCCATGACAGCTGCGATATAGAACTCGAATGCTTTGCGCATGGCGCTCTGTGCATGTCATATTCCGGTCAGTGCCTTATGAGTTCGATGATCGGCGGTCGAAGCGGAAACCGTGGCAGATGTGCCCAGCCATGCCGTAAATGCTACGACCTCGAGGACAGTACGAATAAGCTTTCAGGCAGGTACCCGCTTAGTCTTAAGGACCTCTGCACGATTGATGACGTGAAAGATTTATACGATGCTGGTGCTTCTTCTTTAAAAATTGAAGGTCGAATGAAGTCACCTGATTATGTCGCAGCAGTTGCCCGAGCTTACAGATGGGCAGCCGATATTGCTGAATCAGGGGAGGATTTTGATAAAAAGAAATTATCCAAAGAAAAGAGAGTGCTCATTCAGACTGGAACCCGCGGCGGAAGTACAGACGGTTACCTCCACTCGCACAACGATACAGATATGGTAAGTCTTACTGACTCAGCATTTAAGACTAACGCAGCCCCAGTAGTTTCTTTATCTGAAGAAAAAATAAACGCTATCGCTACACTCACTGCAAGGGTTGGAGAGCCGCTGAAAATTGAGATAGAAGAAAGCAAAGCTTTAGATATTAATAAGACATCAAATACACGGGATTCTTCAAAAATCAATGGCTATGCTGAGGAATCTTTAACGGAAGATGGCCTCAGAAATGTATCGATCTTAGGACCTGTTATCGATAAGGCAAAGAAGCCCAGAGATATCAGGTCAGAGCTTTCCGAGAAGATTTCACGGGCTGGTGATGACAGGATCCAGATAGATCAGGTTTTGTTTGATATGGATACTGACGCCTTTGTACCTGTAGGAGTCGTAAAAGACCTGCGCAGAAAAGCTGTCTATGAGTTCTTAGGCGGTGTAACGGTAGAAAGAGATGAGCCTCTGCCATTTAAGCCGATAAAGGAGTCAAAAAAAGCAGCAAAGGCAGAAAAAAGGCCACAGATCCTTATCACCTGCATAAGTGAAGAGCAGCTAAAGGAAGCCGCTGACTTCAAACCTGAGGGCTTTTCTGTTATAATAGCTCTTAACTTCGAGCTGTATAGACGGATTGACAACTCTATGATAGAGGGCAGGAATTATTACCTGTGTCTGCCAGATATCCTTCGCTTCGATAGGAATTTCTCAATTGATGACGAAGAGATAAAGCGTCTTTTCATCGGACTGATAGTTTCATCATTTGATGAGATAGAGTATGTGAGGACAAGGCTGTCTGGAATGCCTTTTATCACAGAACAAAGAGTATACTCCTGGTCTGACAGAAGCAGGAGGCAGATAATGAATCTTGGAGCAGAGTATATCTCAGCTCCGGTTGAGCTCAATGAGAAGGAGCTTTCACACTTAGATAACAGCAGCTCATTTATCACGGTCTACGGCAGAACGCCTGTTATGTACACTGCGACCTGTCAGCATAAGAACGCAGATGGCTGTGATAAGAAGCAGACCTGTGTATTACTAAGAGATGAAAGAGGCGCAGAATTTCCTGTGATAAACTACTGCAGCTATTGCACGAACGTGGTTTACAACAGCCTTCCTACGTCACTTCTGCCATATTACTCACACATAAAAGAAATGGGAGCGGCCGGAGTCCGCTTTGATTTTACACTTGAAACCGGAACAGAAGTTAAAAATATTTTAAACACCTTCATGCGTAATGCCATCGAAGGAAGAGATGAGGATGTCGCAGCTGAAGTGACCAGAGGACATTTTCACAGAGGAGCAGAGTAGTGCTGCATTTAATTACAGAAATATCCAGGGTGACATTTATTGTCATCTTTGCAATCTTTACATATGACTGCTTCAACGCCTTAAAAAGAAATACGTCGGAGAGCAGGGCAAGAGCGCTCTATACCAGACAGACAGCAATGATCTATCTGTTTCTTATAAACGGAAATCTGCTGCTGTACTTCAATACTCTCGACTGGAAGATCTTTGTGATGGCGCTCGCAGAGATAGTTCTTGTGACTATCGCAATGATCATTTATAAAAAAATATACGAAATGGCTTCACCTGCCGTCGTCAATAATATGTGCATGCTCTTATCCATCGGACTTATAATGCTCACAAGACTTGATATGGACAAGGCAGTGCGACAGCTGTTTTTTGCCTGTGTAGCTCTTATTATCACCTGTATCATTCCGCTTTTTCTTACGAATGTAAAGCTGATAAAGGGCCTTAAGCTGTTTTACATAGTAATCAGCATTCTGCTTTTAGGCATAGTGGCAGTTGCGGGACGCACGACCTACGGTGCCAAAATAAACATTACAATAGGCTCTATCGCTATCCAGCCATCAGAGTTCGTAAAGATACTTATGGTACTTTTCATAGCCTGTATGCTGGTTACAGACGTTTCGAGAAAGCAGGTATTTACGACTGTAATCCTCTGCGGAGTTCTGATACTAATACTTGCCTATTCAAGAGACCTGGGAAATGCGATGATTTTTTACCTGACTCTTCTTGTTATGGTATATGCAGCCACTCAGAAGCCTGTCTATCTATTAGGTGGCGTCGGTCTGTTTGGGCTTGCTGCAGTAGTAGGCTACTTCGCATTCAGCCATGTACAGACACGAGTTCTTGCCTGGAAGGATCCGATTGCTGTAATTGATTCGGCTGGATATCAGATCAGCCAGTCGCTTTTCGCGATAGGTACAGGCGGCTGGTTTGGAACAGGACTCTATCAGGGAATGCCAAAGAAAATCCCGGTAGTAGAGACTGATTTTATTTTTTCAGCGATATCAGAGGAGCTCGGGGGACTTTTCGCATTGTGCCTGATTTTTATCTGCATAGCAAATTTCCTTATGATGTTTAATATCGCACTGCAGATTAACAACAGATTCTATAAGCTGATAGCCTTAGGGCTCGGAGCGCTTTACGCCTCGCAGGTATTTACGACACTCGGTGGTGTGACAAAGTTCATTCCGTCCACAGGTGTAACCCTTCCGCTGATAAGCTACGGCGGAAGCTCACTGATGGCTACGATGCTTTTGTTTGCTATGGTAGAGGGGCTTTACCAGTATAGAGGAGTTAAGGAAGAGACAGATGAGACAGAGATCTACCAGAGATATGCAAAGAAGAACAGAAGAAGACGCTGAGAACAGGAAGCCTCGTCACACTCTAAATGTCGAGACTCAGGTCATCACTTATGTATTCTTAGCACTGTTTCTTGCACTTGTCGCGTATTTCATATATTTTATGGCGTTTAAGAGCGAGGACTTTATCAATAATCCCGCGAATCCAAGGGTTAAGGGCTTTGAAAAGCTTGTAGTCCGCGGTGAGATAAAGGCCTCTGATGGAACAGTTCTTGCAAAAACCGTGACAAGCAACGGTGAGGAAGTAAGAGAATACCCGAAGGGCCGTGAATACGCCCATGTAGTAGGCTACAACTCAAACGGCATGAGTGGTATTGAGGCGGATAACAGCTTCTATATGCTGCGTTCTCATGCGTTCATAGTAAACCGCATAGTAAATGACCTTAAGAACGAGAAAAATCCCGGAGATAATGTCGTAACCACGCTCGATACCTCCCTTCAGGATGTGGCCTATAACGGTATGGGTTACTATCAGGGTGCTGTAGTTGCGATAGACTGTAACACTGGCGGAATTCTCGCTATGGTTTCAAAGCCGGATTTCGACCCGAATACAGTTACGACCAACTGGAAGAGTCTCTCATCAGATGAGAATTCTGCTCTTTTAAACCGTGCGACTCAGGGACTCTATCCGCCTGGTTCGACTTTTAAGGTAATTACAGCGCTTTCCTATTTAAAAAATGGCGGAAAGCTCACAGATACCTTTGACTGCAAGGGCTCGTACACTGAGGATGGTTATACAATTCACTGCTACGGCGGTGAGGTTCATGGAGAGCAGACCTTTAAACAGGCGTTTGGTAATTCCTGTAACGTTGCTTTTTCAAAGGTTGGGCTTTCACTTCCGAAGGGAGCACTTAAAAGTACGGCTCAGGAGTTTATGTTCAACAAAAGCATCCGCTCAGAGATTTCAAATATCAAGAAGAGTCAGTTTACTCTAAAGAGCTCTGATTCCAAGGCTCTTGTAATGCAGACATCGATTGGTCAGGGAAACACTCTTGTAACTCCGCTTCAGATGGCTCTTATAAGCGAGGCTGTGGCAAATAATGGTATCGTAAGAGATCCTTTCGTAGTAGACCATATAGAAAATAACGAGGGCCGTCTCGTAAGAAGCCACACCGACCGCTCACAGAGAATCTGCACCTCAGATGAGGCATCTACTCTTCAGGAGCTTATGAGATATGTAGTCACTAATGGTACCGGACGGGTAGTAAACTCAAGCTCTTATGAGGCTTACGGAAAGACCGGTACTGCAGAGTTCTCTTCTAATAAGAATGAGGCTCACTCCTGGTTTATCGGATTTGCCAAAAAAGGTAAGAAAAAAATCGCGGTAGCTGTTATAATGGAGAAGGGCGGTGCAGGTTCTTCGCATGCTGCACCTCTTGCCAAGCAACTGTTTGACACATACTTAGGATAAGAAATGATTATAAAAATCATAGTTACTGTTCTGCTTGTAATCGCAGCCCTGTTAGTGTATCTTATATTTGTGCCGATAGCTTTTGGCTTTAAGGGTGACTTTGATGAAAAGTCATTCAAGGCAAATGTTCATGATCCGCTAAGGTTTATTAATCTGCGATACGATACTTCGTCTGAAGAGAAGTTTTCCCTCAAAATCTTTTATTTTTTTAAGATTGGGGGAAAGAAAAAAGAGGAAAATAAGCCGGAGAAGGAAAAGAAGCAGCGTAAGAAAAAGAAGAAAAAGCCAGGAGATGGTAAGAAAAAGCTCTTAGACTTCATAAAGAAGCGGCTTAAGGTCATTCTTCAAAGTGTGTTTGGTATCTTGAAGAAATGCCGAATTCACTTAGATGACTGCAATATCAGCTTTTCGACTGGTGAGCCTGATACTACAGCTTTTATCTATGGTGGGCTGTCAGCGCTTCCTTTTATGTATGGGAAGTCTAATAGAGTTGACGCTGACCTGATGAGTGACGACGCTTTTATCAAGGGACATTTGGGAGTCCGCGGTCACGTGGAGGTCATAGTCGTTATCGTTTATGTGCTGAAGATTCTTTTCACGAAAGGTTAAAGGAGGATTAAAATGACAAGAGATACTTTTGAGACTACTGTGAAGTCTCTTTTAGAGGGAATGAATTCTAATTTTTCAACGAAGTCAGTTGTAGGTGATCCGGTTCAGGTAGGGGATACGACGATTATTCCTCTTGTAGATATCTCTATCGGAATGATAAGCGGCTCGTTCAACGGTGAGAAGAATTCAAACAGTGCCGGTGGTGTCGGTGTAAAGGCAAAGCCACAGTCTGTTATCGTAATAAAGGATGGTTCTGTCCGCCTTATGGATATAGGTACGAGAAGTGGAATGGAGAAGCTTCTTGATTTGGTTCCTGATTTTATCGATATGTTCAAGGGAAAGAAATCAAATAAAGCCGAAGAGAAGGCAGAGGATAAAGAGGCAAGAGAGGCTGCAAAGGAAGAGATAGAGGAGAGGGTTCAGAAGGCTTCTGAGGCAGGCGAATAAAAGTAAAAAAGAGAGCTGTTCGAAATGAACAGCTCCTTTTATCTGGCTTTAATTATGCTCTCTCAACAGCGCCTGAACGAAGACAGGAAGTGCAGACGTATAATCTCTTAGGAGTACCGTTAACGATACATTTAACTGATTTAACGTTTGATTTCCAGATTCTGTTCGATCTTCTATGAGAATGGCTCACATTATTGCCGTAGTGAGCACCTTTTCCGCAAATAGCACACTTTGCCATACCAAAGCACCTCCTATCTCTAAAAGAATGATCTGAATTAATAAGTGCCGTCTCACGACACAACTATTGTATTTTACCAAAAGTCAATTCGAATTGCAAGCACTTTTTTGTGTTGTATTTTATTTAGTTTTTGAGTATAATTAAGACAAATGTCAGTTACCGGAAATCATTTATTTTTTAATATTGGAGGAAATTATGCAGACACAAGGTCAGATGGAGAATGATCTCGGAAAGATCATTATCGACACCGATGTCATTGCTACCTATGCAGGCTCCGTAGCTGTGGAGTGCTTTGGTATCGTAGGTATGGCAGCGGTGAATATGAAGGATGGACTTGTAAAGCTTCTTAAGAAGGAATACCTGGGACATGGTATCCAGGTGAAATACAATGATGATGGAAGCATCTCTTTGGATTTCCATTGTATTGTAAGCTACGGAGTATCCATTTCCGCAGTTGCCTCGAATCTTCGCGAGACTGTCAAGTACAAGGTCGAGGAGTTCACAGGCATGTCAGTTGATAAGATTAATGTTTATGTAGAGGGCGTTCGCGTCATAGATTAAGGAGTGCACATTGGCTATTAATTCAATTGATGCGGCCCAGATATCTAAAATGTTTCTGGCTGGAGCCCGCTATCTCGAAAATCAAAAGGACCATATCAACGAACTGAATGTTTTCCCGGTACCTGATGGTGATACCGGAACGAACATGACTGCTACTATAATGTCAGCAGCTCAGGCTGTAAGCGCCTTGAAGGAGCCTGATATGAAGACTCTTTCAAAGGCTATTTCCTCAGGCTCATTAAGAGGCGCAAGAGGTAACTCTGGTGTCATTTTATCACAGCTATTCAGAGGCTTTACAAAGGTCATGAAGACTGTAGATGCGGTAGATGCAGCTGCTCTTTCTGATGGAATGCAGAAGGCTACCGAGACCGCATACAGGGCTGTTATGAAGCCTAAGGAAGGTACTATCCTTACTGTGGCAAAAGCTGCAAGTGATGCAGCAGCTGACGCAGCAGAGCAGACAGATGATCTGGTAGAGATTGGTGGCAGAATAGTTGATGCAGCTACGGCTGCTCTTGAATCGACACCGGAGCTTCTTCCTGTACTAAAGGAGGCAGGTGTTGTAGATTCAGGTGGCTCAGGGCTTTTAGAGGTCTTAAAGGGTGCATATGACTACCTATGCGGTAAGGAGATTGATATCACCTTTGAGGAGGAGAAGCCTGCTGCCGAGGAAAATGAAGAGGAGCTTATTAAGTATGCTTACAGCGTAGCATTCTCTGTAAAGGCTCACGAGAGATTCGCAGCCGGAGTCGATGCAGACCTAAGCACATACCTCTCAGGAATAGGTGAGGACGTAAAGCTTACCTCTGATGGAGAGATCATGAAGATCTCTCTTATGACTAATGAGCCAGGTAAGGCTATTAACCATGCCATTAAGCTTGGTGATGCCTTTGACATCCATATCACAAATGTCTCTCTCGATGGTAAGGAGAAGACTAAGCCTGAGACTACTGATATGAAGGAGGTAAAGCCTGATGAGACACCTGTACAGGTACCTCAGAAGGAAATTGGCTTTGTAGCTGTATCCTGCGGAGAAGGACTTGACGATATCTTTAAGGGTTTAGGAGCTGATGTAGTCATTAAGGGCGGTCAGACCATGAACCCGTCTACCGATGATATCCTTAAGGCAGCTGAAAAAGTAAACGCCAGGAACGTCTTCATCCTTCCTGATAATAAAAATATCGTTCTTGCAGCCAGCCAGGCAGCAGAGCTTATGGAGGACAAGAAGGGAATCGTACTCCCTGCAAAGACTATTCCACAGGGAATCACAGCTCTTATTAACTTCATCCCGGATCAGTCAGTAGAAGAGAACCAGAAGAGGATGGAGGAAGAACTCTCTAAGGTCAAGACCGGAGAGATCACCTATGCGGTAAGAGATACCTCTATTGATGGCAGAGCCATAAAGTCAGGTGACTATATGGGTATCACAGACTTAGGCATCAAGGCTGTTAACACCTCGATTGTAGAGACCTTCAAGGAGATGCTTACTCAGATGGTAGATGAGGATTCAGCCCTTCTTACTATATATACCGGCTCAGATGCTAAGAGCGATGAGACTGAAGCTATCAAGAACATGATTAAAATCAACTATCCGTCACTTGAGGTAGATGTCCAGAACGGTGGGCAGAATGTCTACTACTATATAGTCAGTGTTGAATGATGAGATTAAACGACGATATCACAGTTATAAAAGGAATCGGCGAAAAAACGGCCGCCCCCTTCAGGAGGGCGGGCGTTTTTTGTGTCTATGACCTGCTTACATATTTTCCATCGACATATAAGACATACCCCGAGGTTTCTGCGACACTTACAGCTGATGAGGGAGCGTACGCAGCTGTCGCAGCTCCTATTAAGAATATCTCAGAGCACTATGCCGGAAGCAGACTGCTTACTACAGCCTCACTTAATCTTTTAGGAATAACTGTAAACGCAGTCTGGTTCAACCAGCGATACCTGAAGAAAAGCCTTAAGCCCGGGATACGCTATGTCTTTTTTGGAAAAATATCCTACAAGGGAAAAATCCCGGAAATCGTACAGCCACAGATTTTTTCACTGGGTGATTACGAAAAGCTCAAGGGAAAGAAGCTTCCTGTCTATCCGAAGGTCTTTGGACTGACTGATAAAATGATAGAGAAGGCTGTCATAAATGTCCTCTCTGATATCCATGTGGATGAATTCCTGCCAGACAGATTTTTGGAAAAATATGAGATGACAGGTCTTGATGATGCTGTTAGAAACATTCATTTTCCGGAGAATGATGAGCTGCTTGCAAAGGCCAGAAGGCGGCTGGTCTTTGATGAATTTTTTTTGTTTTTACTGACACAGCGTCTTAATGCCTCAGAAGAGACAAAGGTAAAGAATTCATTAGGTCCATTTGATATTTCTGTCTCATCAGATATTAAATCTGCTCTTCTATATCAGCTTACGAACGGACAGGAAAGCGCGTTAGAGGATCTGCTTTCTGACTTCAACGGGGAGTATATAACTCAGAGACTGATTCAGGGAGATGTAGGCAGCGGAAAAACTATAGTGGCATTTATCGCTATGGCTGTAATGGCAAAAAATGGCTATACTTCAGCAATAATGGCTCCGACCGAGGTGCTCGCTAGACAGCATTACGAGAAGTTTTCCGCACTCTGCAAGCAGCTGGGACTTGAAATCCCGTGCATTCTTCTGACAGGACATGTGAAGGGAAAGGCCCGCGCGAAGGTATTGGAAGATATTGCATCAGGAGTGCCTTCATTTGTCATCGGGACTCATGCACTTTTTCAGGAGAAGGTTCAGTTTAATAATCTGGGTTTTGTAGTAACAGATGAGCAGCACCGGTTCGGTGTGGCACAGAGAAACGCGCTTGCCAAGAAGGGTGAAAATGTTTTCTCAGCCGTAATGAGTGCAACCCCTATACCAAGAACCCTTGCTCTTATTCTATATCAGGGAATGAATATCTCGACCATCACTGAAAAGCCTTCAGTCAGAAAGCCACTTAAGAACGCTGTTATCGATCCATCCATGAGACGAAATGCCTACGCGCTTTTTGTAAAGGAGATCAGAGCTGGGCACCAGGGAATTATTATCTGTCCATTGGTGGAGCCGTCTGAGAATGTCGATGGTGAAAATGTCGAGGAGTATTACGAAAAAATGAAGCAGACTCTGCCGCCTGATATCTCTGTAGGAAAGCTATATGGACCAATGCCTGCTGATGAAAAGGAGCAGGTGATGGAAGATTTCGCTTCTGGAAAAACAGACCTTTTGATCTCCACCACTGTAATAGAAGTTGGGGTAGATGTGCCGAACGCCACTGTAATTATGATTGAGGATGCTCAGAAATTCGGTCTCGCCCAGCTGCACCAGCTAAGAGGCAGGGTAGGCAGAGGCGATGCTCAGGCCTACTGTATGTTTGTAGATACCAGCGGAAGCAAAAACCCGTCAAAGCGTCTCGAGGTCCTAAAAAAATCAAATGATGGTTTTTACCTTGCCAACGCCGACCTTAAAATGCGTGGCCCGGGCGATGCTTTTGGAGTCAGACAGTCAGGAGATATCAGCTTTAAGCTGGCTGATATCTACAATGATAATCAGCTGCTAAAGCAGGCAGCTGAATGTGTTGAAAATATCTTAAAGGATGATCCGGATCTCATGTCATCTGATGTCTTCAAGAGATTTATTGAAGACTCAGCTGAGAGGACATACTTAAACCTTTAAAAAAATGATATGTCATCTGGTACAGAGATTGTCTGAAAAGGGTCAGGGAAAATATCACTCTCTGGTAAATGCAGATACACTTTCTGCTATGAAGCGCATTTCGTAACCCCACTCACCTGTGGGTGCACTGTCATCGAGTAGTTAGTGTGATAGATAACGAAGCCAGGTGCGCCGCCGTTGGTTTTTCTTAGCTCTTTTCTCTGCACATAGTCTACTTCTGTTTTGTCGTTGTCACGGCCCTTTGAGTAGTAGGCAGCAATCTGCGCCGCTATCTCAAAGACGTGGTCAGGGAGTTCACGACCACCAGATTTTACGATTACATGTGAGCCAGGAACCTTTTTGGCATGGAACCACCAGTCGTCAGGATCTGCCTTTTTAAAAGTAACGAATTCGTTCTGATAGTTGTTTTTGCCGACGAAGATATCAAAGCCATCATCTGTAACAAAATGCAGAGGCTTGGCCTTGATGTCTTTTTCTTTTTTGGAGTGAGAGCTCTTGTGGATAAAGCCTGCTGCCGCAAGCTCTTTCTTTATTTCAGAAAGGTCGCCCTCATCCTCGGACAAATCAAGAGAGGTAAGAACTGAGTCGAGCTGTTCGATATTCTTCTTAGTCTCCTCAATCTGAACAGTAACAGCCTCCTTTGTGCGCTTCAGCTTATCGTATCTCTTGAAGTAATTCGCAGCGCACTCCATCGCAGTAAGCTCAGGATCGAGCGGGATAGTAAGAGGTTCGTTGGTGTAGTAGTTTGTCACCTCAACTGATTTGGCTCCCTCAGGAACAGAGTAGCCGTAGGTGTGAAGAAGCTCACCGTATATCCGGTACTTGTCCATTTTTTCAGTGCTTTTAAGCTGCTTCTCCTGGAGATTAAGCTTCTTGGACTCGCGCTCTAAGAGGTTCTTTACGTTCTTTCTCAGGTCAGCTGATCGTTGCTTCATATTTGAAAAGGTATTTTTGGACGAATAGAACAGGTAGAGCATCTCACTTACGGAAGAAAGCTCCTGGCAGAGAGAATCCTTATAGGCAAGAAGCGGCCAGGCTGAGAATTCAAGCGGCTTTTTTGTCACGGGATCAGAGTAGATAACCGGCTCTGAAGGCTTGTTTTCTATTGTATCTAACAGCCTTGTAAAGGCCGTATACA
>SAMEA3663178__coassemble_375_pt1 | contig 12493 bp, 13 predicted proteins | sample SAMEA3663178__metabat2_low_PE_006 | metagenome-assembled genome bin SAMEA3663178 (sample SAMEA3663178) | pig gut metagenome | biome: pig gut; feature: pig-associated habitat; material: faeces | place: Denmark | collected 2012
ACTTTTCTTTTTATATAGGAAGAAACTTTTTTAAATAATCCTTCCTTGAAAAAATAAATCTTCAAAAGGTTAGAAAAAACCAATCTCTATTTTATCTAAAATTGGTCAAAACTTCAACCATTTCTGACATATTTGTAAGTTTTATTTAAAAAATATATGAGTTATCCACAGTTAATGTTTTATTTATTTTTAAGGATTTGTTGATGTTTTTCACAGGCAAAGTATAAGTTTTCCACAAATTTGTCCACAGAGTGTTGATAACTAAATCTTGTACTGGCGATTTTGTATCTTGTGCTTGACAAGTTTTATATTTTTGCTACAATTATAGTCGTTGTTTTGTCCGTTTTTGTTATTTTTAAATGGATTATTATTTTTTATTTATATAAAGGAGGTGCTTCTCTTATGAAGATGACTTTTCAGCCAAAGAAACGTCAGAGATCGAAGGTTCATGGTTTTCGTTCAAGAATGAGTTCTAAGGGCGGTCGTAAGGTTCTTGCAGCTAGGCGTGCTAAGGGCAGAAAGACACTCACCGCTTAAACTACAGGCCACGCTTTGTGGCCTTTTATTTTTATGAAGTTTACTGACTCACTTAAGAAAAATACAGATTTCAGACAGGTTTACAGAAAGGGCAGATCCAAGTCAGACCGTTTTATTGTCCTCTATGTCTTACCTAATGATCGTGATATGAACAGACTTGGTATTTCTGTGAGTAAGAAAGTGGGTAACAGTGTAGTCAGGCATCATCTGTGCCGTCTGGTCAGAGAGTCTTACAGGCTGCATGAGTTATCCGTATCTAAGGGTTATGATCTGGTGACTGTTCTTCGTACTAATGCAAAGGATGCTGATTTTCATCAGATTGAGGCTTCACTTCTTTTTCTTCTTAAGTACCATGGTCTTTTAGAATAGTTATGGCAAAGAAATTTTTGATTTTTCTTATTAAATTTTACAGGAAATACATTTCTCCGTTTAAGACGACGAAATGCCCTTATTATCCTACCTGCTCTACCTATGGTCTAGAAGCTGTAGAGAAGTATGGTGCTCTAAAGGGTGGTGCGCTCGCTTTATGGAGGATCATCAGATGTAATCCGTTCTCACATGGCGGTTACGATCCTGTTCCATGATTGGAGGATTATTTTGCCGGCAATTTTTTTAACTGCTTATAATGGTACCTTTATTGGTCCTATAGCTCGTGGTCTCGGCTGGATCATGGATAAGATTTACTATCTTATCTATTCTATCTGTGGAATTCATGGTGGTGCGATTTCTATCGCAATCATCCTTTTTACAATTATCATTTACATGGCTCTACTGCCTCTTACATATAAGCAGCAGAAATTCTCAATGCTTACCCGTAAGATGCAGCCTGAGATGCAGGCCATTCAGAAAAAGTACAAGGGTAAAACTGATCAGGCTTCTATGCAGGCTATGCAGGAAGAAACTTCTGCTCTCTATGATAAATACGGCATTTCGCCGATGGGCAGCTGTGTCCAGCTTCTTATTCAGATGCCTATCCTCTTTGCCCTCTACCGTGTGTTCTATAATATTCCTGCTTACTTAGGCAGTGTAAAGGGTATTTTTTCAAACCTTGTAAATGGAATAGTTGGTACAAGTGGTTTTGAGAAGGCTTTAAAGCCTCTTGTAGAGAAAGCTCATCTGTCAAATATCGATTTTACATCCGGTACAAGTACTGAGATAAAGAATCATGTAATTGATGTTCTCTACAAGCTTCCTGACAGTGGATGGAATACATTAAAGTCAGATTTTCCTTCACTGACTTCTCAGATTGATGCTACTCACAGAAGTCTTTCTCAGGTTAATTACTTTGGTAATCTGAATATTTCTGATACACCATGGAATCTCATTATGTCTGGTATCCGTGGTGCAGGAATCGGTTTAACAATCGGAGCTATTCTTATTCCTGTAGTAGCTTATCTGACTCAGTATCTGAACATGAGGCTTACACCTACCTCTACAGATGGCAATGATCAGATGGCCCGTCAGATGAAGATGATGAACACACTGATGCCTCTTATGACACTGTTCATCTCATTCACTACTCCTGTAGGTCTTTCACTTTACTGGATTGCCGGTGCTGTAATCAGATCTGTTCAGCAGGTTATTCTTAACAGACACTTCGAGCAGATTAACCTTGATGATATCATTGAGAAGAATAAAGAGAAAGCAGCTAAGAAAGCTGAGAAGCGTGGTATCAGACGTGAGCAGATGATGCAGTACGCCAATATGAGTACCAGAAATCTTTCTTCCAAGGCTAATATTTCTGAGAACAAGGAAGAAGAGCTTAATAAGGCAAGAGAAGCTTCTACTAAGGCCAGAAAAGGTTCAATGACTTCTAAAGCTAACTTAGTAAAAGATTTTAATGAGAGAAATACCAAAAAATAGGAGGGCATATAAATGGAAGAGTTCAAGGAATATACCGGTAAAACGGTAGATGATGCACTTACCGCTGCATCTGTTGAATTGGGGGTTCCGTCTGATGAGATAGAGTACGATGTCCTTGAGAAGGGTTCTACTGGTGGTCTTTTCGGTATCGGTTCAAAAAATGCCGTCATCAATGCCAGAAAGAAGCCTACCTCTTGTGAGGATGTTGCTCGTAATTTCCTCGGTGACGTATTTGATAAAATGGGATTGGATGTAGACCTTGAGATGCTCTATAACGATGAGGAAAATTCCCTTTCGATAAATATGTCAGGTGATAAGATGGGGATTCTTATCGGAAAGCGTGGCCAGACACTCGATAGTCTACAGTACCTTACAAACCTTGTAGTAAATAAGGGTTCTGATGATTATATCCGTGTTAAAATGGATACTGAGGACTACAGACACAGACGTGAGGAAACTCTTGAGAATCTTGCGAGAAATGTTGCTTCAAGAGTAAGACGTTCACGCAGATCTGTTTCTCTTGAGCCTATGAATCCTTATGAGAGAAGAATCATTCATTCTGCTCTTCAGGACGAAGATCATGTAACTACTCATTCTGAGGGTGAAGAGCCTTACAGACATGTAGTAATTGATTATGTTCGTTCATAATTTTTGTTTGTTTTTGACTTTATTGCCTGTTTCCTGCGTGGTAACAGGCTTTTGTTTTATATAGAGATTTTGTGGAAAACCTTGTTTATTTCTTGTGATGATTAGTGAATTCGATACAATAGCAGCTATCGCAACCCCTCTGTCTGCTTCAGGTATAGGCATTATCAGAGTCAGTGGAGAACAATCTGCCGAGCTTGTGGATAAAATTTTTTCAGGAAGAAAACATCTCTATGAGTATGCTCCTAATACGATAAATTACGGTCATATCGTAGATGCTTCTGGTCAAATGGTAGATGAGGTCCTTGTTTCTGTTTTTAAGGCTCCTCACAGCTACACTGGAGAAAATTCTATTGAGATAAACTGCCACGGAGGAATCTACATACTTAGAAAGGTTTTGTCTCTGGTATTCGATATCGGCGTTCGTCCGGCAGAACCTGGAGAGTTTTCAAAGAGAGCTTTTTTAAATGGCAGAATGGATCTTTCTGAGGCTTCATCTGTTATGGACCTTATTTCTTCAAGTAGTGAAGCTTCTTATAAGAATTCGCTCAGGCAGCTTTCAGGTTTTCTCTCTAAAAAAGTAAAAAATATCCGCGCTGAGATCATTCATGAGGCAGCTTTTGTAGAGGCTGCTTTAGATGATCCTGAGCATTATGATCTAGATGGCTTTGATAGTAAGCTCTCTGTTCTTTTAAACAAGTGGTGTTCAGAAATCACTGAGCTTATAAATTCTTATCATGAGGGTAGTCTGATTAGGGATGGTATCAATACTGTAATTTCCGGCAGGCCTAATGTTGGAAAATCCTCGTTACTTAATTTTCTTTCAGGACATGATAAGGCAATCGTTACTGATATTCCTGGAACGACCAGAGATATGATTGAGGATAGAGTTGTACTTGGGAATGTTGTTTTAAATCTTGTAGATACTGCTGGTATCAGACAGACATCTGATCAGGTAGAGTCTATTGGTGTTGAGAAGGCTATTAAGGCTCAGTCTGATGCTGAGTTAAACCTCTATTTAGTTGATTCATCTGTTCAATTTACTGATGATGACATAAAGTATCTGTCCGAATTTGATGAGTCTTCAGCTATTGTTCTTCTTAATAAGTCAGACCTCGATTCTGTCACTAATTCTGATGATATTCACCGCTTCTTTAGTGGGCATGTGGTTGAATTTTCTACTAAAACCGGTGAAGGTCTTGAGAAATTAAAGGCCTGCGTTTCTGAGCTTTTCTTTAATGGTGGGCTTGATAGGGATAAGTTTTACATAACTTCTGAACAGAATTATAATGATTTAAAGGAAGCTATTAGATCACTAAATCTTGTTCAGCGTTCGATTGCCGATGGCCTTTCAGAAGATTTTTTCACTGGAGATCTGTATGACGCCTATCGTTCTCTTGGGCATATAATTGGAGAAGAAGTAGAAGAAGACCTCGTCAATAAGGTTTTCTCTGATTTTTGTATGGGTAAGTAAAATGAGTCAGATAGTTGAAAATTATGATGTAGTTGTAGTTGGTGCTGGTCATGCTGGATGTGAGGCTGCTTTGGCTTCTGCCAGAATGGGGCTTAAAACTATTATTTTTACTGTGAGTATGGATTCGGTTGCCTTTATGCCTTGTAATCCACATATCGGTGGTTCTTCCAAAGGTCATCTCGTTCGAGAGATTGACGCCTTAGGCGGTGAGATGGCCAAGAACATCGACAAGACATTTATTCAGTCGAAGATGCTGAATTCCAGCAAAGGTCCTGCAGTTCATTCTCTAAGATGTCAGGCCGATAAGCTCGCTTATTCTATCGAGATGAGAAAGGTGCTTCAGTCGACTCCTAATCTCGTGCTTCGTCAGGCTGAGGTCTGTGACCTGATAATCGAGCATGGTGAAATAAAGGGTGTCAAGACTATTTCCGGTGCGACTTATTTTTCCAAGGCAGTTGTTCTCTGCACTGGTACCTATTTGAATGCCCGTTGTCTTTATGGAAGTGTCATCGAATATACAGGTCCTAATGGACTAAAGGCTGCAACTCACCTTAGTGATTCACTTCGTGCTAATAATGTTAAGCTTCTCCGCTTTAAGACTGGAACACCGGCACGAATTGACAGACGCTCTATTGACTTTTCAAAGATGACTGAGCAGTTTGGGGACCCGGTAATCACTCCATTTTCCTTTACAAATGATAGGAGAAGTATCCAAAAACCTCAGGTTTCATGCTTTCTTACCTATACTAATGAGCATACTCACGATATTATCAGGGCTCACCTCGATGAGAGTCCTATTTATGCTGGTGTAATTGAAGGAACTGGTCCCAGGTATTGCCCGTCTCTTGAGGACAAAGTGGTAAAATTCAGCGAAAAGAAAAGACATCAGCTGTTTATTGAGCCTGAAGGCCTTATGACTAATGAGATGTATGTCAGTGGTGCATCCTCTTCAATGCCTGAGGCTGTTCAGTATGAATTCTATCATTCGATTGCAGGTTTAGAACATTGTGATATTGTAAGAAATGCATATGCGATAGAGTACGATTGTCTTGCTTCTCATCAGTTAAAGGCTTCTCTTGAGTTTAAGGCTATTTCAGGACTTTTCTCAGGTGGACAGTTCAATGGAAGCAGTGGTTATGAGGAGGCTGCGGCTCAGGGACTTATAGCAGGAATAAATGCAGCCCGCTTTGTTCAGAGGAAGGAGCCAATAGTTCTTTCCCGTTCGGATGGCTATATAGGTGTTCTTATAGATGATTTAGTAACCAAGGAACTTGTGGAACCTTACCGAATGATGACTTCCAGAGCGGAATATCGCCTCCTTTTACGCCAGGATAACGCGGATATTCGTCTTTCTAAGTTCGGTCATGAAGCTGGTCTTATTTCGGATGACCGTTTTGATAAGGTTGAGGAAAAAATAGATGAAACCCGTGAGGAAATCTCTCGAGTTGATAAGGTATTTGTCGGTGACAATGAGCATACCAGGAATTTCCTTAAGGCTTTTCATACTGTTCCAGTAAATTCTGGAATCGGACTTTCTGAGTTGATTCGCCGACCGGAACTTTCTTATGATAAAACAGCTCCTCTTGATCCTGACAGACCATCACTTAATGATTCAGTCAGAGAGCAGGTTAATGTTCAAATAAAGTATGAAGGATATTTAGCAAGAGAGCAGAAACAGGTTGAGCATTTTAAGAAACTTGAGGATAAGCTTATTCCTGAAGAGCTAGATTATGATAAGGTACCTTCTCTACGAATTGAAGCAAGGCAGAAATTAAAAGATACTCGTCCAGTTAGTGTGGGTCAGGCTTCAAGAATTCTTGGAGTTTCACCTTCAGATATATCGGTGCTGATGATTTATATTGAGTCGGGAAAGTATCTGGACAAATAAAGTTTTACTTTTGTTTTAACGTTTGTCACCCGGGCGGCAACATCGCCCTCACTCACAACGAAAAATCAAAGGCACGTGTCTCTCCTGACTGCGTTTCAGCCTCTACTTTTTTATTAGTCAGGCCCGCTATATGATTTTTTTATTATGGTAGTTTTTATGAATAATGATGATTTAAATTTTTTAATAAAGTCATTTGAGTCTTTAGGTATTTCTCTTGATGATAATCAAGTAAATTCTTTTTATAAGTATTATCAGATGCTTGTTGAGAAGAATAAGGTAATGAATCTTACTGCAATAACTGATTATCAGGATGTGGTTATCAAGCATTTTGTGGATTCACTTTCGTGTGTAAAGCTGTTGCCAGAGTTTGATGTTGTTTCGGCTTTCAAGTGTGGAGCATCAGTTATTGATGTAGGGACAGGAGCTGGGTTTCCTGGTATTCCTTTAAAAATAGTTTTCCCTGAAATCAAGCTTACACTTCTTGATTCTCTTAATAAGAGAGTAGAGTTCTTAAAGGATGTTTGTACTGGACTAAATCTTAAGGATGTTACCTTTATACATGCCAGAGCTGAGGATGGAGCACATGATAAGAAGCTTCGTGAATCATTTAATTTCTGCGTTTCACGAGCAGTTGCAAATCTCTCAACTTTATCAGAGTATTGTCTTCCGTTTGTAAAAACTCATGGATATTTTATCTCATATAAATCAGAGAAAGCAGAGCAGGAGATATCAGATAGTAAGAAAGCTTTATCGGTTCTTGGAGGAAGCATCGCAGTTGAAAAGAAATTCTCACTACCTGAAACGGATATTTCTAGAACTCTTATCCTGATAAAAAAGGATAAAGGAACACCAAAGACATATCCAAGAAAAGCAGGAACACCACTTAAAAAACCACTCTGATTTTTATTTTTTACTTATTAACTTTTATTTTGACCTTGAGGTGTCTGTATGATAGAAGAGTATCTGAACCATCGTCTTGAAATTCTTACAAAACAAAAAAATGAGCTTAAGGATCAGCTCATTTCTATACGTTCATCTATTTCAACTGCAAAGCTTCAGTTGGATGATTATGTCTCTTCAAATACTCGTCCGTTTGAACCCTTTTATCCTCGTAAGGATTTCAAATATGATGATGAACTAGCTTCTTTAAATAAGACTGTTTCAGATCTTTCTTCTCAGTTTGAACAGGTAAACAAGTCTTTAAACTGTGTCGAAATTGAATTATCTCATGTCAATCAGTGCATTTCTGAGTACCAGAAACTCAAATAAATTTCTACTACTTCTTGTGGTAATGTTTCACGTGAAACATTATATTTAGTTGTTATTTTGTTGATACTAGAGTAAGTGGTTTCATGTTTCACGTGAAACATTATCTAGAGGCAAAACACTAAATTAAAATCAAATTAAAAGAATTTCAAAAATCAATAACATATAGAAAAATCCACCATAAAATGCTATAATAACAAAGCATTTTGAAAACAAAAAATCGCATATATTTTTATAGGGAGAAACGAATGAGCAAAGTAATCGCAATCGCAAACCAAAAAGGTGGAGTCGGAAAGACAACAACCGCAATAAACCTATCAGCCTGCATGGCAGAGACAGGAAAGAAAGTCCTGATCTTAGACTTAGATCCGCAGGGAAATACCACAAGTGGATTAGGCATCGATAAGGCTGAAGCAGAGAACACAGTCTATGAGCTGATGCTCGATGAGTGCACGATAAAGGAAGCAATAAGAAAAGTCGACATCGACGGAGTAGAAAACCTCAGTATAATCCCAGCAAATGTAAATCTGGCCGGAGCTGAGATCGAGCTGTTAGGAATAAACGACAAAGAGTTTATCCTGAAAAATGCAGTAGACTACATAGCCGATGATTATGACTATATCTTTATTGACTGCCCGCCATCATTAAATATGCTGACAGTAAACGCAATGACGACCGCCGACAGCGTACTCGTCCCAATTCAGTGTGAGTACTATGCACTTGAAGGAATAAGCCAGCTGCTTCATACAATAGACCTTGTACATAACAGACTAAATGAAAAATTAAAAATAAACGGAGTAGTCTTTACGATGTATGATGGCAGAACAAATCTGTCAAATGAAGTAGTAGCATCAGTAAAAAATAACCTGAATACCAAAATCTACAAGACGATAATACCTAGAAATGTCAGATTAGCAGAGGCACCGTCACATGGACTTCCAATAAATATCTACGACCCGAAGTCAGCAGGAGCAGAGAGCTATAGAAATCTGGCAAAAGAAATAATCGAGAATAACTGAGGCAGGAAATGGCAAGAAATAATAAGCACGGATTAGGCAAGGGACTCGACAGCCTGATTCCTGATATAGTAGGAAAAGAAGAAAACAAAAAAGAAGAGAAAACAGAAAGCGCCCCAGATACTCTGGTAGATATAAATAAGGTAGAACCAAACAGGGAGCAGCCTAGAAAAAATTTTAACGAGGATGCACTTCAGGAACTTGCAGAGTCTATAAAGCAGTATGGAATCATACAGCCGCTTATAGTTCAGAAAAAGGACGACTACTATGAGATAATAGCAGGAGAGCGCCGTTGGAGAGCGGCAAAGAAGGCAGGACTTAAAAAGGTTCCAGTCATCATCAGAGATTTGTCCGAGCAGGAGATAATGGAGATTTCCCTGATCGAGAATATTCAGCGAGAGGACTTAAACCCAATAGAGGAAGCACTAGCATATAAAAAGCTTTTGGAAGAATTCAACCTGAAGCAGGATGAAGTAGCAGAAAAAGTGAGCAAGAGCCGTGCTGCTATTACAAATTCGCTTCGACTACTAAAGCTTGATGAAAGGGTCCAGCAGATGCTTATCGAAGAGATGATCACACCTGGGCATGCAAGAGCAATTCTTAATATCGAAGACCCTGAACAACAGTACGAATTTGCGCAGAAGATTTTCGATGAAAAAATGAGTGTCCGTGATGTCGAAAAAGAGATAAAGCGGATGAACAGCAAAAAGCCTGCAAAGGAAAAACCAGGCGAGGAAGAACTAGAAAAAGACTATGTCGATCATATGAAGACGGTCGAAGAGCAGCTGAAGCAGAAGACGGGAACAAAGGTTTTGATCACACCGAAAACAAAGCAGAGTGGTAAAATCGAGATCGACTATTTTTCAAATGAAGAGTTTGAGAAAATAGTTGCATGCTTCAATGAAATCCTCTAATAAAAAAGGAAAAATAAAAGACCACAGATATTACTGAAAATTTATCACAGCGAGGAAAAAGACCAAAGATGATAGAAAAGTATTTAGGAATTGACCCAGAATATATACTGATAGGACTTTGTGCAGCAGCGGTTATTTTTTTAATAATTATAATTATTCAGGCTGTCAGGCTTTCATCTATGAAGAAGAAATACGCTTCATTTATGAAAGGAAAAAGTGGAGAGTCGCTTGAAGAAATCTTAATGGAAAAAAGATCGATGAGATAGACGACCGCAATAGAAAAAACGAGCAGAGACTTGATCAGCTGGCAAAGGATCTGGAACCGTGCTTCCAGAAAATAGGTCTTGAGAAATATGATGCCTTAGATGAACAGGGCGGAAAGTTGAGCTTTGCTCTTACTCTGTTAAATGAGAAGGACAACGGATTTATCATTAATACTGTTCACAGCAGAGAGGGCAGTTACAGCTATATCAAAGAAATTATCGACGGAAACTCAATTATTGGACTTTCGCCAGAGGAAGAAAAGGCACTTTCAAAGGCACTAAACGGAACGAATTAAGGATTATCGAATGTACGAATTTTTTAATGCCGTAGGATTGGCGGGATGCGATCAGAACGCTTTTATGACAATGGAAAACGTTTTGGAAATAAATCCAAGTGTGAAGTTTGTCGCATCAAATAATACCAAAGACGATAATAAGGTTGAGCTGTCACTTTATCTGGGAGAAAACCTGGGTATCAGAGCCTGCGGATTTGAAGACCGTAATGGGAATTTTATAAGGGAGTCATATTTCCCGTTTTTTGAGTCAGACAGAGTTACAATAAAAGAAGAAAATCTTGACTTTGACAGAAAGAGAAATTCAGATGAGGTGCTGTTGTGCTCGGAAGTAAAAGAATTTGGATTTCTACTGTTTTCGTTTGTTCAGAATCTTTATGAAGTTACAGATGGAGCCTCTCTCGAGCTGACGGATGAATACAAGATGCTTTATAGAGGAGTTTCTCTGACAGGTCTTTCTCATAATGGATTGATACTTTTGCCAAAGGGTGAGGATAATGATAAAGAGCTGAATAATATAGAGGCCAGAAGGCGAAAATTAAAAAATGATCTGTTTGCAGGAAAAGATGATGCATATGAGCAATTGACATTGACAGAAATGCAAATTTATTCTAAAATAGACAAGCGGGTTAAAAAGAACGGCGTTTATGGTGTAGTTGAAAATACCTTTAAGCCGAGAACAATCGACCTGGATATCTACAGGGTTGTAGGAACCATTGAGGATATCCGGGAAGTAAAAACCGAAGTCAATGATCAGATTGTTTACCTGCTTGATTTGAACTGCTGTGGAATGGATTTTATTGTCGCTATAAACAGTGGAGATCTGGTCGGTATCCCAAAAGAGGGACGCAGGTTCAAAGGCGAAGTATGGCTTCAGTCGAGGATATTGGTTTAAAAATCCGCAGTATATGTGTCTCTGTAGCTCAGCAGGATAGAGCGTCCGCCTCCTAAGCGGAAGGTCGTGCGTTCGAATCGCATCAGGGACGTGTCTTTAAAGGCGTGGAAGGATTTCTTCCGCGTCTTTTTTCTATGAAAAATAAAAGATTTTCAATTCAATTAATGAGATAAATGAAAATTAATATAACGAAAAAATAAAAGCCACGGCATTCTATTAGGGGGAGAGCCGTGGCTAAAGGGGAGAGTATGAAAAATATTGGTCGACCGGTTTCCCAATCAACAAAAACATAATAAGGGTAATATGTGATAAAAGTGTGAAAATATAGTGAACATTTAATAAACGGAATTAACAATAAAAAGATTAGTTGAAACGTAAAACAATTAAAATAAGAAAGAATATATTTTTCTTGCAATTCAATATAAAAAAGGGTAAAGTAAGGATAGAAGTTACAAAAGTCAACTAAAATCTATCAATTCTATAGAACGGGGGCCCATATGGATAATGCACCTGAAGAAAACAAGAAGAAAAAACAACAGAACAATAGAATTTATCAGATTTTTTTACTGATCAGTTCGATACTTGCTATTGTATGTCTGACAGTACTGATAATAGTTTCGAGAATTAATTCTTCGAAGACATTATTTTGCGCAATTTTATTTGTGATATTTGGACTGTGGTCGGTTATTTTTTATGTACTTAATAAATCAGCCGAGGAGCATAGAAGAGATAAAGAGTCGGAAGACATGGCAAAGGTGCTGCAGGCTATGTTTGAACTGACAAGAAAATCTCAAGCTGACGCAGATAATAAAATACAGCAAATGAGTGAAGAATACGCAGTACCGGCTGAGGAAATCATAAACGCAATCAAGGCCCTGGCTAAGGTCACGATCGGAAGAACAAAGGAAAACGCCGATGCTTTGATGAATTCTAACGCTGTTGTAGCTGGAAAAATTGCTGATATGCAGGCAGATATCCAGACTCTTACTGAAAAATCAGATCGATTTTCAGGATCTACACCAGCAACACCGACAGAGCAGCAGATTTCCGGAGCATCAAATGATCAGATAAGAAAATTAACGAATTCAATCGATGATGTCCTGCATGAATTAAAGAGAATGGATGCAGACATCGAAAGACTGGAACAGTCGCAAAAAGCTCTTGTCGAAAAGCCACCGGTAATTTTTGCCGGCTCGCTTGTATCAGGAAATGTTCCTCAGCAGGGTGTTTATAGTACTGAGCCACAGACAGCAGAGTACAAACCAGATAGCATTGCAAAAACAAATGAAGATACAACATCAGATACAGATCTTGATTTAGACATTGAATCTGAATCAGACAATGAGACAGTAGAATCGGATGAAACGACAGATGATGAATTAAGCCTTGATACGGATGAATCAACAGATGACGGACTGAGCCTTGATACAGATGAAACA
>SAMEA3663178__coassemble_376_pt1 | contig 12480 bp, 13 predicted proteins | sample SAMEA3663178__metabat2_low_PE_006 | metagenome-assembled genome bin SAMEA3663178 (sample SAMEA3663178) | pig gut metagenome | biome: pig gut; feature: pig-associated habitat; material: faeces | place: Denmark | collected 2012
TAATTGTGTATTGATCAGTTTAAAATCTGTCATCAATGTGAATAAGTATTTGTATTTATATATTTTCAGAGGATAACATAGGAGAAATCAGATATTATGGATAAATATATTACAACTCCGATTACAGAAGAAATATCAAAAAATTTACATGCCGGTGATTATGTCTACATTAGCGGGACGATTTATGTTGCAAGAGATGCGGCACATAAGCGCATGATGGAAGTATTGGATCGTGGAGAAGAGCTTCCGATTGAAATAAAGGATTCCACTATTTATTATATGGGACCTTCTCCGGCGAGACAAGGTCAGGTGATTGGATCTGCCGGTCCTACTACTGCAAGCCGCATGGATAAGTATGCGCCCCGTCTGTTAGATCTTGGTAGCAAGGCAATGATCGGAAAAGGAAAACGTTCCCCTCAAGTCATCGATGCGATTATTCGTAACAAGGCAGTTTATTTTGCAGCCATCGGTGGCGCTGGTGCGCTCATTTCAAAGTGTATTAAAAAATCAGAAGTTGTCTGCTATGATGATCTCGGAGCTGAGGCAATTCGGAAACTTGAAGTTGAAGATTTCCCGGTGATCGTTGTCATTGACAGTGAAGGAAATAATCTTTACGAGACGGCTATTTTGGAATATCAAAGCTTGTAAAATGAAAAAATCAAAGCACTTTATTTTTGTGTAGCTACTGTATATATTTCTATGAAAAAATAAAAAATTTTAAAAAAAAATTTTTTTTAGTTGACAAAAGAGTATCAAGTGCGTATAATATACTTTGCGTTACGGCGCAAAACAAGTAAAAAACGAATTTAGTTTTATAAAAAACTAAAAAAATTCGGACAAGGAGAAGTACTCAAGTGGCCGAAGAGGTGCCCCTGCTAAGGGTATAGGTCGGGAAACCGGCGCGAGGGTTCAAATCCCTCCTTCTCCGCTTCTGGCGCCATAGCCAAGTGGTAAGGCAAAGGTCTGCAACACCTCTATCCCCGGTTCAAATCCGAGTGGCGCCTCTCATCAGGATCCAGACTGAAAGGTCTGGATTTTTTTATTCTATTATGCTTTTTAATCGTAAAAGCTAAAAATACAGACAGATAAGGTCAAAAAGAGCATCGGAATAATTCCGGTGTTTTTTTTGCGGATAAAGGGAACCAGAATGGATCATGATTTGTATTAATAATGAAAGATCTTTCAGAATTATGAGCAGACAGGAGATTGTAAGAATTTCCGGACTGAATAAAAAATATGGCGACAGGGTAATCTTTCGCGATTTTAATCTTGCTGTAAATTCCGGGGAGATGCTCTGTGTAAGTGGTCAAAGCGGAAGCGGAAAAAGTACGCTTTTAAACATCATTGGTATGTTTGAACAGGCTGATAGTGGTGAAGTACGTCTGTTTGGAGAAAAACTGCCAAAAGCGGATTCAAAGGCGGGTAAGAAGCTGCTCAAAAACAGATTATTTTATCTGTTTCAGAATTTTGCCCTGGTGACAGACGAGACAGTCGATTATAATCTTGAGATACCGATGATGGGAAGCGGGATTCCCAGAAAAAATCGGATGCAGATGAAAACGGATGCTTTAAGACAAGTTGGCCTCGGTTACTTGTCTCTTTAAAATTTCCCGTTATAACAAGAAAAAGTAAAGAATCCTGAGATTTCCTGATGACAAGTCCGTGATTTTCTGCTAGACTAGAAAGCAGAAAGTTAAACTAAGACAAGAGGAGTATTTTATGGACTTTAACAATGGCGGAGACTGGAACAACAATCATCCGAATGGGAACAGCGGAGACAGCTGGAACAACCAGAATAATACCGGCTGGAACAATAATCAGTCAGGTGGTAATGGCTGGAATAATGGCGGTAACGGGAACAATTGGGGTGGCTGGCAGAACCAGACACCACCTCCGATACAGAGACAGCCTGTCTTTATCAATGGAATACTGAACAGGCCAATACTTAAGAACGAGGCAAAAGCATTTCTCAGAGCCAGATATGGAATTCTGCTTGCAGCAACGATCATCCCGGGACTTATTGCATTTGGAATTGCCTGTATCCCGGTCATCGGTGCTATCCTTGATATGATATTTGCACCGGTTATGTATGTGGGAGCATTTTATCTGATCATAGGCATTATCAGAAATAAAAATTATGATCTTGGTAATATGTTCGATATATTTGGCAGCTTCGGCAATATATTCGGGGCTACTTTTACTACGAACCTGTTCATATATCTGTGGGGTCTTATTGCAGTGATCCCTGTCGGTATCTATATAGGTGTGACAGGATTATCATCTGAAATTTTAAAGTATACATTTGGATATTATTATGGTTTTCCGAGAATGTTGTACAATATAGCATTTGCCGGTGGGATGATAATCATGATGCTTATTGCCATTATCTGTTATATTCCAGCTATATACAAGTCGTTCTGCTGGGCAATGGTTCCATATATCCTCGCAGATAATCCACAGATGACTGGTACTCAGGCAAGACGGATATCAAATGATATGATGAGAGGCCATAAGTGTGAGTACTTTGTGTTCTTACTTTCATATATAGGATGGTTCCTTCTGTCAGCCTGTACCTTTGGAATCTTAGGGTTTTTGTATGTAAATCCTTATCTCGTAACGGCAAACTGCGACTACTATGATAATCTCAGAATGCTGTATGAGGCTCAGCACCAGGCACCGGATTGTACGAATAATACAGGAGCATTCTAAATCTTAAATAATATGCTATCTGAAGATATTTTGCATTTTTTGAAAAAAATGCTTGCAATTTGAAAAGCCAAGTAGTATATTGTTAAACAATTAAAGAACAAACAAACCGTTGAAGCGGAGATAAAGGTTATCGAGCGCGCACAGAGAGTCCTGGAGGATGAGAGCAGGGCCGTATGCAGATTTCACAAATGGACCGCCGAGGGCACAGCGAAAAGGAATTCCTTAGTATCCTGTGACGTAGGGCATACGTTAGTTGCCGGAGGTATGTTGGTACTTCGCTAAGTGTACGGGACTCCGTGAATCAGGATGGCACCGCGGGACTATAGATTATTATAGGGCTCGTTCCTGAAGACATTTATATATGTCTTCAGGAACGAGTCTTTTTTTATCTGCTAGCGAAGAACAAAAGAAAGGAGAAAAAGTGAAACCAGAATTATCGAGAGTCAAGGAAATAGCGATGGACAGCGGCTTCAGACGGGTACCTGTCTATGAAGAGATGTACGCTGACGAGCTTACACCGATCATGGCTATGAAGAAGCTTAGAGCTGCCAGCAAGCATGTATATCTGCTTGAAAGTGCAAGCCAGGATAAGACCTGGGGCCGCTACTCTTTCTTAGGCTACAAGCCGGAGCTTGAGATCACCTGCCAGAAAGGCCACCTGACGGAGAAGACCTTGGATGGGGATAAGACAGTTAATACAATCGAAAAAGATGTCAAGCACCCTGGTGAAGAGCTTCGCAGAATAGTAGCAAAATACAAAAGTGCAGTTTTAAAAGAGCTGCCGTATTTCACAGGCGGGCTGGTCGGTTATTTTTCCTATGATTATATCAGGTACGCCGAGCCGAAGCTTACGCTTTCAGATGATGGTGATTTCAAGGACATGGATTTGATGCTTTTTAACGATGTGATAGCATTCGATCACTACGAGCAGAAAATCTTCCTGATAAGCGGCGTAGATACGGCTGATCCTGAGAACTCATATAAGAGAGCGGAAAAAAGAATTGCTGAGATCAGGAGTCAGCTGAGTGGAGACGACAGCTACGCATTCAAGCCAATCGAGCTTCAGACAGAAATCGAGCCGATGTTCTCAAAGGAAGAATACGCAGGGATGGTTGAAAAAGCAAAGCACTTTATCCACGAAGGAGATATTTTTCAGGTAGTGCTCTCCGATCCGCTGACAGCAAAGGCTAAGGGTGATCTTTTCGATACCTACAGAGTACTTCGCACCACGAACCCAAGCCCGTATATGTTTTATTTTTCCAGTGAGGATATAGAGCTGACCGGTGCTTCACCTGAGACGCTCGCGAGACTTCAGAACGGAAAGATTTCAAGCTTCCCTCTCGCGGGCACAAGACCTCGCGGCAGGTCAGATGAAGAGGACGAGAAACTGATAAAGGATCTGCTCTCAGATGAAAAGGAGCTCTCCGAGCACAACATGCTCGTGGATCTCGGCAGAAACGATGTCGGAAAAGTAAGTAAGCTAGGCACTGTAAAAGTAACCGACTACCTGAAGGTCCAGAAATATTCACAGGTCATGCACATCGGCTCTACTGTCGAGGGCGAGATCAGAAACGATATGGATGCAATCGATGCGGTTGATGCAATCCTTCCGGCAGGTACCCTTTCCGGTGCGCCGAAATTCAGAGCCTGCCAGATTATTGAGGAGCTCGAGCACAACCAGAGAGGCATCTATGGCGGAGCTATCGGATACATAGATTTCAGCGGAAACTTAGATGTCTGCATAGCCATAAGGCTGGCCTATAAGAAAAAGGATCTGCTGACTATCCGCTCTGGCGCCGGAATCGTAGCTGACTCGGTACCGGAAAAGGAGTTTCAGGAGTGTCAGAACAAGGCAAAGGCAGTCGTGCTTGCAGTCAAGAAAGCAGAAGGAGGTATTTGATGGTTCTTTTAGTTGATAACTACGACAGCTTCACCTACAACCTCTATCATCTGGCTGGTTCGGTGAATCCGGATATTAAAGGCATTCGTAATGATGAGATGACTGTGGATGAAGTGGAAAAAATGGCTCCGGACCATCTGCTTCTTTCTCCTGGTCCGGGAAGGCCGGCTGATGCTGGTATCTGCATCGATTTGATAAAGCGCTTTGCCGGGAAAATCCCGATCATGGGCGTCTGCCTCGGACATCAGGCAATTGTTGAAGCCTTTGGTGGAAAAATAACCTACGCCGCCGAGCTGATGCACGGCAAGAAAAAACCTATTAAAAGAGTTGGCGAGAGTGCTCTTTTAGACGGTCTTCCGGAGGTGTTTGAAGCGGCGCGTTACCATTCACTTGAGGCTGACAAAGCTACGCTTCCATCCTGTCTTAGAATCACGGCAGTTTCAGATGACGAGCGTGAAGAGATAATGGCAGTAGAACACACAGATTTCCCGATATTCGGGGTGCAGTTCCATCCTGAATCAGTAATGACAGATGTAGGGAAACAGATAGTAGAAAACTTTTTTAGTCAAACGATAGCCTTGATGTAACTGTGGTGATTCGATCGATGAACCTAGGTACACTGTTCAGTAAACAGGAGGTAAAAGATGATTGCAGAAGCTATAAAGAAAGTCGTTAAAAAACAGGATTTGACATATGATGAGGCTCGTCAGGTTATGGATGAGATTATGAGCGGCAACGCGAGCCAGGTGCAGGAGGCAGCATATCTGACAGCTATGAGTATGAAGGGTGAGACAATTGATGAGATCACCGCTTCGGCTGAGGGCATGAGAGCTGCCGGAACGAAGCTGTTAAACGATATGGATGTGCTTGAAATCGTTGGTACTGGTGGTGATGGTTCAAACTCATTTAACATCTCAACGACAGCATCGATTATCATTGCAGCTGCTGGAATCCCGGTCGCAAAGCATGGTAACAGAGCCGCTTCATCAAAGTCAGGCGCTGCTGATTGTCTCGAGGCTCTCGGTGTAAAAATAGACATCGATCCGGCCAGAAACCTTGAAATACTTAAGAAAATCAATATCTGCTTCCTCTTCGCCCAGAGATACCATTCAGCTATGAGGTTTGTAGGACCGGTAAGAAAAGAGCTTGGAATACGTACTATTTTTAATATACTTGGACCACTCACCTCTCCTGCCGGTGCAGCCTATCAGGTAATGGGTGTTTACGAGGAGGCTCAGGTCGAGCCGCTCGCAAAGGTTCTCCACAATCTCGGAGTTAAGCGCGGAATGGTTGTCTATGGTCTTGACAGCTTAGATGAGATTTCGATGAGCTCTCCAACAGTTGTATGTGAGATAAATGGTGATAAGGAAGGACTTTATCAGATCAAGCCTGAGGACTTCGGCTACAAGACCTGCGACAAGAGCGAGCTCTTAGGTGGCACTCCTCAAGAGAATGCTCAGATCACGAGAGATATCCTCGAGGGAAAGGACAAGGGACCGAAGCGTCAGGCAGTCTGCCTTAACGCCGGAGCCGCTATCTATATAGCCGGTAAAGCTGCTGATATGGCCGAAGGTGTAAAAATGGCCGAGCAGATAATCGACAACGGAAAGGCCGCCGAGAAGCTGCAGCTGTTTATCGAGGAGACGAACAAGTAATAGTTGATACAGAACTCAATCAGAAGAGGAAGCCTAATGAATATTCTAGACCAGTTAGCAGAAAAGACCAGAGAAAGAATTGCTGAACAGAAAAAGCAGATTTCTCCTGAAAAAATGCACGAACTTGCCGATAAAAAAGCTGCCGAGAGTGGTGTTCCATCATTTCTGAATGCACTTAAGAAACCAGGGATGTCGTTCATCTGTGAGGTAAAAAAGGCTTCTCCTTCGAAGGGGTTGATTGCTCCAGACTTTCCGTATCTGCAGATTGCAAAGGAATATGAGGCTGCCGGTGCCGATGCAATCTCCTGTCTTACCGAACCGCACTGGTTTTTAGGAAGTGATGAGTATCTGAAGGAGATTACAGCAGCTGTCAATATCCCGGTACTCCGCAAGGACTTTACGATTGACGAGTACATGGTCGATCAGGCAAGGGTATTCGGAGCATCGGCTGTGCTTCTTATCTGTGCTATCCTTACACCGGATGAGATAAAGAGATACAAGGCAAGAACTGAAGAACTTGGAATGAATGCGCTGATTGAGGCACATAATGCAGAAGAAATCCGCGCTGCGATCAGTTGCGGGGCAAAAATTATCGGAGTTAACAACAGAAATCTGAAGGATTTTACAGTTGATACTGAAAATACCAAAAGGCTTATAGACCTGATTCCGCCAGAGACAGTCTTTGTATCAGAAAGCGGTATCAAAACAGCCTCAGATGTAGCCCAGATAGCAGGGCTTGGTGCCGATGCAGTGCTTATCGGAGAAACGCTTATGAGAGCTGAGGACAAGAAGGAGAAGCTTAAAGAGCTTAAACAGGATTTGAAGTGAATGAGTCACTTGTAAAAAGTGAAGCAGATTCATTTGTAAGAAATTTATAATGAAAATTTGACATTTCAAAATATGAAAAAGCTGCTTGAATATGGAAAAAATCAAATCTAAAATCTGAATCAGGAGATTATATGACACATATAAAAATCTGCGGAATCAGGCGGCCAGAGGATATAGAGCTGGTGAACAGATATATGCCGGATTTTATTGGATTTATCATTGATTTTCCTAAAAGTCACCGAAGCGTGACACCTCAAAAGGTAGAAAATCTTACTAAAAACCTTGAATCTGGAATTACCAAAGTTGGTGTATTCGTAAATCAACCAATAGGAAAGGTCATTTTACTTTTAAAAGAAAACATCATAGATATAGCCCAGCTCCACGGAAACGAATCGGCTGACTACATCAGACAGGTGCAGAAAGAGACAGGGAAGAAGGTCATAAAGGCTTTCGAAATCCACTCTGAAGATGATTTCAAAAAAGCACTGCACTCTCCCGCCGATTACCTGCTTTTGGATCAGGGCAAGGGCGGAGGCAAGACCTTCGACTGGTCACTTATAAAGGAAATCCCCGATAAGCCATGGCTCTTGGCAGGCGGGCTTTCAGCAGAAAACCTTAAGAATGCGATAAAGACCATAAAGCCCTGGGGAGTCGATATCTCAAGCGGGGTCGAGACAGATGGCTGCAAGGACGAAAAAAAAATCCGTGAAGTTATGAAAATCGTGAAAGAACAGATTTGACAAGGAGGTACATATGTCAAAAGGAAGATTCGGAATTCACGGCGGACAGTACATACCAGAGACGCTGATGAATGCCGTTATAGAACTTGAGGATGCTTACAATCATTACAAGGACGATCCGGAGTTCAACAGGGAGCTGACGGATCTCTATAATAACTACGCGAACCGCCCTTCACTTCTCTATTATGCAAAAAATATGACAGAGGACTTAGGCGGCGCGAAGATTTATCTGAAGCGTGAGGATTTAAATCACACCGGTGCTCACAAGATAAACAACGCCTTGGGCCAGTGCCTTCTCGCCAAGAAAATGGGTAAAACCCGTGTCATTGCTGAGACCGGCGCCGGTCAGCACGGTGTTGCTACTGCGACAGTTGCAGCATACATGGGCCTCGAGTGTGAGATATTCATGGGAAAAGTAGACACCGAAAGGCAGGCCCTGAATGTCTACCGTATGAAGCTTCTCGGCGCTAAGGTTCATCCGGTCACAAGTGGTACCGCTACTCTTAAGGACGCTGTTTCAGAAACGATGAGAGAATGGACCAACCGTATCGCTGATACCCATTATGTCTTAGGAAGCTGCATGGGACCGCATCCGTTCCCGACTATTGTCAGAGATTTCCAGGCTGTGATCTCAAGAGAGATAAAGCAGCAGATCATGGAGAAGGAAGGCAGACTGCCAGACGCAGTATTGGCCTGCGTAGGTGGTGGATCCAACGCTATTGGCTCATTTTACCACTTCATAGATGACAAATCGGTAAAGCTGATCGGATGTGAGGCAGCAGGCCGTGGTATCGACACTGATAAGACGGCAGCTACTATGAATACAGGCTCGCTGGGTATTTTTCATGGGATGAAATCCTATTTCTGCCAGGACAAGTATGGCCAGATAGCTCCTGTTTATTCGATTTCTGCCGGTCTCGACTATCCGGGTGTAGGCCCTGAGCACGCATATCTGCACGATATCGGACGCGCTGAGTATGTGGCAATAACAGACGATGAGGCTGTCGATGCCTTTGAGTATCTGTCGAGAGTCGAGGGTGTAATTCCAGCAATAGAGAGTGCTCATGCAGTGGCATACGCCATGAAGCTTGCTCCAAAAATGAGGAAGGATCAGATAATTGTGATCACACTTTCAGGACGTGGCGACAAGGATGTAGCAGCAATCGCGAGATACCGCGGCGAGCAGATTTTCGACTGAGACAGGAGGCAGATATGGCAAGTGTAACAGATGCATTTAAAAATAAAAACGGTAAGGCGTTCATTCCGTTTATCACGAGTGGAGACCCGTCACTTGAAGTCACTGAGCAGCTGGTTTATGCTATGGCTGAGGCCGGCGCCGATCTGATAGAGCTTGGAATTCCTTTTTCAGATCCTACAGCTGAGGGACCGGTAATCCAGGAGGCGAATATCAGAGCGCTTTCAGGCGGTGTGACGACTGATAAGATTTTTGACATGGTAAGAAAAATCCGGAAGAACTGTGATATTCCGATGGTTTTCATGACCTATGCGAATGTGGTCTTCCACTACGGCACAGAAAAATTCGTAAAGACTGCGGCTGAGATCGGTATGCAGGGGCTGATTCTTCCGGACGTCCCATTCGAGGAGAAGGATGAATTTTCATCTGTCTGCAAAAAGTACGGCATCGATTTGATTTCGCTTATCGCTCCTACCTCACACGACAGAATCCGCATGATTGCAAAGGAAGCCGACGGCTTTGTCTACTGTGTTTCATCTCTTGGTGTAACAGGCACCAGAACCAAAATAACGACCGATATCGGCTCGATGGTAAAGCTGGTAAAGGAGTCAAAGGATATCCCTTGTGCTGTAGGTTTCGGAATTTCAAACCCGCGGACCGCAGCAGATATGGCAGCCAAATCCGACGGCGCCATAGTCGGCTCTGCCATCGTAAAGCTCTGCGCCAAGTACGGTGCTGACTGTGTCCCAGAAGTTAAGAATTTTGTCAAAGAGATGGCCGACGCAGTACACGCTGTCTGAAAAGCATTTCACTCCATTTTTCCTACATCCTTGAATTACGTCAAAATAGGGATGAGATTTCCTTTGTAATATGCTAGAATAAAGGTGCGTGGGAGAAAGGAGGTTTTTATGGATCGGATACTGCCTGTCGGTAAACAGAATTTTAAAGAAATAAGGCAAAAAGGCTATGTATATGTGGATAAAACCAGATATGTATGGGAACTTGCCAGAACCGGACTGTCTTATTTTCTGTCACGTCCGAGACGTTTTGGTAAAAGTCTGCTTGTCTCTACGTTTGAGAGCTATTTTTCGGGCGAGAAAGACCTCTTTAAAGGATTATATATCGAGGAAAAGGAAAACGAGCGTGGTGAGGATGCATGGATCAAATATCCTGTAATCTCATTCTACCTGTCAGGTGGGGACTATAATTCGCCTGTTGGATTGACAGATACTTTAAACTATGTACTTGATTCATGCATAGATAAATATAACCTGGACAAGGATTCAATAACTGGTGATACACTTCCTGTACGCTTTCAAAATATAATACTCCGACTTTATGAAAAAACTGGTCATCAGGTGGTAGTTCTTGTGGATGAATATGACAAGCCTCTGCTGTCTACGATGATTTCCAATCCAGAGCAGGAGGAGAGAAACCGCGAGCTGTATAAGGGATTTTTCTCTGTATTAAAGGATATGGATGGGTATCTGAGGTTCGTATTTTTTACAGGAGTTACAAAGTTCACAAAGGTATCGATTTTTTCAGATCTGAACCAGCTGATCGATATCTCCATGTATGATGAGTATTCTGGAATCTGTGGTATTACTGAAGAAGAGATGCGTTCGGAATTCAAGCCTGAGATAGAGGCTCTGGCTGAAAAGAAAAAGCTCACATATGATGAGTGCCTTGCAAAACTGCAGCAGATGTACGATGGATATCATTTTTCTGCTGATGGAATTGGAGTATACAACCCATATAGTCTGCTTTCTGCCTTTATGATAAAGGATTTCAAACGATTTTGGTTTGGAACCGGAACTCCGGATATTCTTATAAAAACTCTACAGAATTCAACCATCTCTCTCGTTCAGATAGTGGATGGAGTTGGAGCTACGGAGGATGAGATCATGAATTACAGGGTAGAATATACAAATCCTGTGCCTCTGTTTTACCAGACCGGATATTTAACAATCTACGGATATGACAGTGATTTTGATGAATATTCGTTAAGATTTCCAAATGATGAGGTAAAATACGGATTCCTGAATTCTCTGATCCCGATAACTCTTGGCCAAAGGGATGAAGAAAATCCATCTTCTCTCAAGCATATGCTGATTGATTTGAAAAAAGGCAATCCAGAGTCTTTCATCAATCGCTTGATCTCACTTTTTGCAGCAATTCCTTATCCAGAGGGCAAAGCGCCAGAGTATGAGGGCGAATGGTCGAGACAGTTATTCCTTATCCTTTCACTTATGGGTGCGTACACCAGTTGTGAGGTACACATGGCTACAGGAAGGTCAGACTGCGTGGTAAAGACATCCGACTATATATATGTATTTGAATTCAAGCTGGATAAACCAATCGAAGATGCTATGTCGCAGATAGACGACAAGGGTTATGCTATCCCATATGCTGCTGACAACCGCAAGCTTTATAAAATCGGAGTAGTCTTCTCAACAGAAAAGAGAAACGTGTCAGACTGGAAAGTAGCAGCTGGCAGGTAAGACTTTCAGGCGTTTACGCCTACTAAAGCTTCAGCCCGGCACGGACAATGAATTCATTGTTCCCATTTGTGTATTTGATCATACCGTTTTATTTTGCTGCAACGTTTTCCATGTTTATTAGTCCGAATTTCTTGGTATAAATGAAGTTTGATTTTATTATACAGATATTGTAGAGTAAACACAGATGTTGCCAATCACATATGGCTGTACTGGGTTGTCAACAGTTATCAAAAGGAGGGTTTTATGAAATTTAAACATTTTGGAAGAGTATTAAGCATTTCTCTATCATTTTCAGTTGTTGGATATTCAATAGCGGTTACTTTGTATTACTATGACTATTATTCATACATTTTAGATAGAGCTAAACTGGCATCATTACAATATTCGTTTAGCGGCAGACTGGCATTAAGAACAGAACAGGCTATTTATGGGTGAAAGTAAAATCAAAACGGAGTGCTTGATTATTGTTTTTTTCTTTATTCCAATATTTTTATGGAATATTGTAGCACACCATATGTCAAAGAAAGTTGTAAGAGTTGTACAACTATGTGTTATTGTGATGAGCGCGATTTTATCTTTTGGTAGTAGTCATGATTTTGAATTATTGACATTTGGCTATTCAGTTGGTATTGCGATAACTTTGGTTATTGTACCATATTCGGGACACTCAGGAAGACTTACTAGTACATTTTGTAAAAGAAGGGAAAAGATCTCATGGATTGATGACCTGATTTTTTATTTCTTTTATACAGTGACTTATATTCGGATGGTAACTCCATTATTAATTAAATATTCGTTATTTGGCTATTTCGTTTTGCAATAGTAAAAACAAAATGTTGCTGAGAATTATGGATTCAGTGACGAGTTTCAATTAAGCCGTTTCTGCAAAAAAACGACTGGATTACCTTTTTCAAAAATGTTAATTTCAATAGTTTTTCCTCTAACCTTTGCA
>SAMEA3663178__coassemble_390_pt1 | contig 12148 bp, 7 predicted proteins | sample SAMEA3663178__metabat2_low_PE_006 | metagenome-assembled genome bin SAMEA3663178 (sample SAMEA3663178) | pig gut metagenome | biome: pig gut; feature: pig-associated habitat; material: faeces | place: Denmark | collected 2012
GCTTCTAAAAGAGCTGGCCCACAAGGATTCGAACCTTGAAATGACGGAGTCAGAGTCCGCTGCCTTACCGTTTGGCTATGGGCCAACAACAGATATTATTGTACTCTTTCTCCGGAAAATTACAAGTATTTATTTGAGTACAATCCTCATTCAGACGGCTCGATTTTAATATCAAAATCTGCATTGGCCTCTCTAGGGACTTTCGTCGAATGAACGTCACAGGTCTTCCTGGTATCGGCAGAGGAGATCATATATTTTCCATCGTCTGTATCCCTGCTGCCACCTGTGATAAATACCTTCTGCTCTATTTCAGACCTCGGGCAGAATTCTCCTGCTGGAAGACCTGATTTCTTACAGATGTCAAGCTTTACATGGTGGTCACAGGTCTCTGTCGGTACAGTGTCTGTCGTGAAGAATTCATTGTAGACCATGTTACCACGCGGATCGTGATTGCAGACGTTCTCCTCAGGAAGCTTTCCTGACTTTTTACAGACAAGTGATGAGACTATACCTTCAGGTCTCTTAAATGTCCTGTTCTCAAGGCCTTGATGTATCTGCTTCATCACAGCTTTCCAGATTGTACCTGAATATCCGCCTGATTTCTGTGGAGAATTGTCATCATAGCCGCCCCAGATAACACAGGTATAGTAAGGCGAATATCCAGCAAAAACAGTATCGCGGCGGTTCGCAGTCAGACCACCCTGTCCGGCAATAGTCATACCTCTGAAGGAAGCATTTTTTGCTGTACCAGTCTTTATCGCATCTCCCATTGCAGATGTAAGCAGCCAGGCTGTAGTTTTTTTGAGGACCCTGTGCCCCTTATCATCAGTAGTATCGAGAATAGTCTTTCCCTCGCTGTCTTCTACGGTCGTATAGTATGATGGCCTGTTATAGTAACCCTGATTTGCTATTGCAGCATAGGCTGCAGCCAGTTCAATATTTGTCACACCTTTAGTCAGGCTTCCAAGTGCTAAAGACTGGTTGTTATCGCCCTCCTTAAGTGTTGTGAATCCAAAATCCTTCACATACTGATAGCCAAGACCTGTTCCTATATCTGAAAGTGTTTTTTCAGCTACGACATTTACAGAATCAGTAATGGCCTCCCTTATCGTTGTAAAGCCTCTGTAGTGACCATCAGAATTTCTAACAACCTCTCCGTTCTCAAACCTATCGGGTGCATCATCCTCTACCGATGCCAGAGTCTTTCCTGCCGCGTTAATAGCAGGTGCATAAGCTGACAAGACCTTAAATGTGTCGCCAGGCTGTCTTGTGATGTCCACCGCTCTGTTGATGGAATTGCCATCTTTTTCACGCCCGCCTGACATGGCTCTGACCTGTCCGGTTTTCTGGTCTATTACTGTCATGGCCGCCTCTGGCTCGAGCGTGTATGTCACGTTTTCCCCGCCAGACGGAACCTCTCCACCTGCACTCACCTGTTTTTTATACTCGGCATAGGCTGCTTTCGCTTCTTCTTTAGTATTGAAATTAAGCGTATATTTTTTGTTTGTTCTCTTGTAGTAACTGCGCATGGTCTTTTCATTATAGTTTCTGGTCGTACCATCCTCTTTTACTACAGTAAGTGAAAAACAGATTGAGTATTTCGTGCCATCCGGATAATTGGACTCATCATTTATTTCATCATCAACTACTTTTTGAATATTTGAATTCTGTGTCGAATATATCGTAAGTCCACCGGTGTAAAGCTTCATATAAGCTTCGGTTTCTGAAATATCAAGCTGGTCCTTTAGATCTGAAGCAACCTGCTCTATGAGCGCATCAGTAAAATACGATCCCGTCGTCTCCCCATTTCTGTTGTTTACATTCTTAATCCTGCTGTAGACATCATCGTCCATTGCCTTCTGATAATCATCTTTTTGGATGTAGCCCTGTGAGAGCATATTTGACAGGACCTTTTCACGGCGGCGGGCATTATTTTTCGGATGTGAGACAGGATCATACTTAGTAGGATTATTTGCAATACCTGCTATAACCGCACACTCTGAAAGTGTCAGGTCTGAGACATTCTTGTTAAAATACCGCTCCGACGCTGCCTCGACTCCAAGCGTGCTCTGTCCCAAGTTTATCGTATTCAGATAATTCTCAAGGATTTCGTCCTTGGATTTTACTTTTTCAAGCTGGACTGCGAGATACTGCTCCTGGATTTTCTGATCGAGTCTTTCCTTAAAAGTATTCTCCTCTGACCAGGTGGCAAAATAATTGTTCTTAAGGAGCTGCTGGGTAATAGTGCTGGCTCCCTCGTTAAATCTGCCACCATTCGCGATACCTGTAAATGCTGCTCTGATAATTCCGCGCAGATCGACTCCGTTGTGCTTATAGAACCTCTCATCCTCTATCGCTACAAAGGCATGCTGAAGATCAGCAGGTATTTTGTCAAGAGATACATACTCCCGGTTCGCCCCTTTAGCAGAGAGCGTCTTTATGACATTTCCGTCTGTATCGAGAATTTTTGTCTTCTTGCCTGATGGGGAGATATTTACCTGAGAGATGTCGGGAAGCTTATCAATCTGTGTCTTTGCATAGGACGCAAAGCCGATTGCTGCCGCTGCCATGATAAGAAGAATCAATATCAGAAGTGTCTTTACCAGCGAGTGTATAAAACGCTGCTGTGCCGCATGCTGCTTTCTTAGCTTCGGCGAATTGTAGTTTTTCACATTTGCTCTGCTGTAATTCATTTCTGGTTCCTTTTTGCAGTGGCTTGTTACTGGTCCTTAGGCCCGTGCTGACTCTTTATTATAGCAGAAAAATCAGGTATAATAAAGCATACCATTTTCAATAGATACGCTGGAGTTTAGTATGTATAGGATCACCAGGACCGGTAACAGTGAATACGATGAGAAGAAGTCGCGCTTCCTCGGATATGTCTTAGATGTCTCTTCACCCGAAGAAGCTTCTAATCAAATAAACGCTCTCAGGAAGGAGCACTATAACGCCAGACACGTCTGCTTTGCCTGGCAGATAGACGGCGTCCTGCGTTCGTCTGACGACGGCGAGCCACAGGGCACTGCCGGCCATCCTATCGCTGACGTGCTGACTCACAGAGAATTAGAGCACTGCCTTATAGCTGTAGTCCGCTATTTTGGTGGAACTCTTTTAGGTACAGGTGGTCTGACCCGTGCCTACAGCACTGCTGCCTCCGAGGCAGTTGATGACGCCATACTTATGGAAATCCTCAAAGGCTTTCCGCTTTCAGTAACTCTCGATTACAACGATTATGGCAAAGCCGGTTATTTTTTCAATGAGAAAAAAATACCGCAGACCGGTATCGAATACGGGTCTGCGGTCACTGTTCATTTAATGGTTCCTTCAGATCTCAAAGCCCTGACTGATAAACAGCTTGCTGAGATCACTGCCGGAAAAGCTTCTCCCGAATGGGGCGACGAGGTCTCCTATGGTCTTGTGGATGAGGAGGTCATTTCACTTTCTTAGCCAGTGTCTTTGACCATTGGCCGAAATACTTACTTCCGTCCAACGTGATGTACGGACGGACACTGACCCAGTAGGTTTTTCCCTTCTTAAGGCCGCTGAATGTCTTCTTTGTAGATGAGACATACGATTTCTTCCAGCTCTTTGCGGTCGACTGCTTTAAGGCGACCTGGTACTTCACTGTTTTTCCACTAACTGAAACCTTCTTAAACTTTATAGTGAGCTTTTTGCTTCCAGCAGAAATTGAGAAAACACTGCCCTTTTTGCTCTCAACAGTGCTGATCTGAATCTGCTCTGTCGCTGATATCGTATCCTCATCAGCATCAGAAAAAGGATAGGAAGTGTCGCCTGTCTGCGGTGCTGTATAGGTGATTGTCGTTGACACCACCTGGTCGCCGCCGACTACAGCGCCTGTTGAGTTGTACTGCACAGGAGTTGTATCCTCGGTGCTCTGCGTGTTTGAGGAGCTGCTGTTTGAGGATGTGCTTCCAGAAGTATTCGAGGTTCCGGATGAGGTGCTTCCCGAAGAAGTATTTCCGGTCGTGCTTCCTGATGATGTGTTACCTATAGTCGTGCTTCCTGTATTTGTACCTGTACCCGACGAGCTACTGGTGCTGTCAGATGTTCCAGAGCCTGTATTTGTTCCAGTGGTGCCAGAGCTTCCGGTATTACCTGTATTTCCATTGCTCCCGGTATCGCTTGTGTTTCCAGTATTTCCTGTGCTGCCAGAAGTACCAGGATTTAAAGGATCCGCGATTGATGAGTCATAGGCGCTCTCAGAAAGCTCCAGCTCATCATATGAATAAAATCCGGTCGTATCGCTGTCATACTCATGAAGCCCTGACGTATCCGATTCGGCAGCTTCCTCTCCTCCAAGCAGATACTTCGTCCTGTATGGCACAGCTGAATCAGTGTCATACCAGGTCACATCTACCAGGTAATTTTTTCCGGCTATCGTAACTACATTCCACATGTGTCCTGTTGTTTCGTCATCAGCTCCTATCGAAGAACCGGAGACTGCAGAACTGCTGCCGTTTGTAACAGGCACTGTGCTTGTGACAATTTTTGAAGTGATGCCTGCGGATACAAAACGTGGAGTGTTATCCATCAGGTATTGGAAAGCCTTGGCATAGCCCTCGCAGACAACATTCGTAGAAGAATCGTTATCAAAAACTGAAATAGCATTCCATGGTGAGTTATCTGTTATCTCTGACGCCGACAGACTTGCTGCGCTATGATCATAGCTGACGTTATCTGCGATCCAGTCGGCATAGGCCTTTATAGTATCGTAGGTCCCTTTATTTGAATTCTTTGAAATAACTGCATCTGCGGTACTTTTTGCAGAAGAAGCTATGGAAGCCGCATTCGTGCTCAGCGTATACTCATCAGAACCTCTGTATTTTTTGTCAACGCCTATTTTTACAGAAAAAGAAGTGGGCCCTACCGTCATATCGCTGGCATCCTCATCATCAGGATTTATTTCTTCAAAAAATAAAAGCTCCGGATGATTGAACGATACACAGGTATATATATCGTCCCAGAAAATTCCTGCATTCACTTTATCGCCAGAGATATCATCAGTATCAAACTGCAGACCGTCAAAAGTGATTTCTGTAGCGCCTCCCTGACTTATGATTCTTTCCAGCTCACTTACCAGATGATTGTACATCGGCTGTTCTATGGATGTCAGATCAGAAATCCCCCACGAAGCATCCCTTACTGTAGTGGAAGCATCTGCGGGTATAGAAATGACGACTGCCAAGGCAGCCGTCATAATAAACGATACAAATCTCTTTAGGAACGAATATTTCATAACACAGCTCCTGTCAAAAGATCACTTCCCCAGAAATCTTTATCACACCTGTGAGAGGTCGTGATTTCCTGCCATGAACTCGACATACTTTCCGGTTCCGATAGCTACGCAGGTCATCGGATCCTCAGCTGTCATAGTATTGATTCCGGTGCGCTCCTCCATAAGCTCCTCGAGACCACGGAGCAGTGAGCCGCCTCCTGTAAGGATAATACCTCTGTCAGCGACATCAGCTGCAAGTTCTGGAGGTGTCTTCTCGAGAACTGAGTGAACAGCCTCTACGATCTGAGCTGTTGGCTCACGAAGTGCTTCCTCTGTCTCCTCTGATGAAACTTCGATGGTCTTTGGAAGTCCTGTAACGAGGTTTCTTCCACGGACGTTCATGGTCTCCGGAGTAGTCAGCGGGTAGCAGGTTCCGATATTAATCTTCATATCCTCTGCGGTTCTCTCACCGATCAGGAGGTTATGCTTCTTTCTCATGTATCTGACAAGGGCCTCGTCGAAATTATCGCCGGCAACCTTGATAGAGGTAGATACTACAGATCCGCCAAGTGAGATAACAGCGATATCTGCTGTACCACCACCGATATCTACGATCATATTACCGCAAGGACGGCTGATGTCGATCCCGGCGCCGATAGCTGCGGCGATAGGCTCCTCGATGATAAATACCTCACGGGCGCCTGCTGCATAGGCAGCATCCTCAACGGCACGCTTCTCAACCTCAGTAACACCTGAAGGAACGCAGACTGAGATACGTGGCTTTCTGTAGCTTCTCTTTCCAAGTGCCTTCTGGATGAAGTACTTGATCATCTTCTCAGTGACAGTGTAATCTGAGATAACACCCTGACGAAGAGGGCGGACTGCCACGATATTACCAGGAGTACGGCCGAGCATAAGGCGGGCCTCTTCTCCGATTGCTTTAATTTTGTTCGTGTCACGGTCGAATGCTACGACTGATGGTTCCTTTAAGACTACTCCCTTTCCCTTTAAATAAACCAGAATGCTGGCGGTTCCTAAATCAATTCCAATATCTGTTGCAGCCATGCTGTAGGGCTCCCTTCCTATCTATTAAAAACGAAAAACTTCGTAATTCTCTATTTCAGAACATACATAAAATATTATAGCGGAAAATTTAGCTTTTTCAAGTCTCAAAGAGTACAAATTTTAATTTATGTGTGCATAAAAAATAGGCAGATTTTCAGAGATATTTCTTCAGGTACTGTCCTGTGTAGCTCTTTTTTACCCTGCAGATTTCCTCAGGTGTGCCGGTGGCGATAACAGTACCGCCGCCGTCGCCACCCTCCGGGCCCAGGTCAATGATGTAGTCAGCAGTCTTAATGACATCGAGATTGTGCTCGATAACGACAACAGTATTACCGCTTTCAGAGAGCTCGCGGAGAATCAGCACGAGCTTTCTTACATCCTCGAAATGAAGACCGGTTGTAGGCTCGTCGAGCACATAGATGGTCTTTCCGGTACCACGTCTCGAGAGCTCAGTGGCAAGCTTGATTCTCTGAGCCTCACCACCGGAGAGCTCAGTCGAAGGCTGGCCCAGCTTTATGTAGCCTAAGCCAACGTCCATCAGAGTTTTTATTTTTCTATAAATCGAAGGCACCGGCTCGAAGAACTTTACGGCCTCCTCGACAGTCATATCGAGCACATCGTAGATCGACTTTCCCTTGTACTTGACCTCGAGTGTCTCACGGTTGTATCTCTTTCCGTGGCAGACCTCGCAAGGCACATACACGTCAGGAAGGAAGTGCATCTCGATTTTCTTGATACCATCACCACCGCAGGCCTCGCAACGACCACCCTTGACATTAAACGAGAATCTGCCCTTCGAATAGCCGCGGGCCTTCGCATCTGGAGTCGCCGCAAACAAATCTCTTATCAGGTCGAATACTCCTGTGTAGGTTGCAGGATTGGACCGCGGAGTTCTGCCGATAGGTGACTGGTCGATATCGATTATTTTGTCCAGCTGATCAATGCCCTCTATGCCATCGCAGTCGCCTGGGATAGTTCTGGCTCTGTTCAGGTCTCTCGCAAGAGTCTTGTAGAGAATCTCATTTATCAAGGACGATTTTCCAGAACCAGAAACGCCTGTTACTACTGTCATGATCCCAAGAGGAATCTTTACATCGATATTTTTGAGGTTGTGCTCGCGCGCACCCTTTATCGTGATATAGCCGGTCGGCTTTCTTCTGACCTCAGGCACAGGGATTTTTTTCTTTCCTGAGAGATACTGACCTGTAAGTGATTCCGGACAGGCCTCGACCTCCTCCGGAGTGCCTGCGACTACAACCTCGCCACCGTGCTCTCCGGCACCAGGCCCGATATCTACGAGAAAATCAGCTGCCCGCATCGTATCCTCATCGTGCTCAACAACGATAAGGGTATTACCCAGATCTCTAAGACCTTTAAGAGAAGCCAGAAGCTTGTCATTATCTCTCTGATGCAGACCGATAGATGGCTCATCGAGGATATACGCTACCCCTACAAGGCCTGAACCAATCTGAGTCGCAAGCCTGATTCTCTGAGTCTCGCCGCCAGAAAGAGAAGCAGTCGCTCTCGCAAGTGAGAGATAGTCGAGTCCCACATCATCGAGGAACTTGACTCTCGCCTTTATCTCGCGAAGCACCAGACGGCCGATCTGCATCTGCTGCTCAGAAAGCTGCATTTCTTCAAGGAACTTTCTGAGGTCCTTTATAGACATAGTCGTCATCTCGTAGATATTTTTATCAGCGACAGTTACAGCAAGTGCCTCCGGCTTAAGTCTCTGTCCATGGCAGGCAGGACACGGAGTTATCTGCATATACTCCTCGAACATAGCCTTTGCTGAATCCGAACTGGTCTCGCGATATCTGCGCTTCGTATTTTCTATAAGACCCTCGAACTGTACATCATAGACACCTGTGGACCAGCGTCCTGAATAAGAAACCTTTACAGTCCTGTCCGAGCCATGCAGGAACATATCCTTTATATCATCAGGCAGATCCTTATAAGGAGTATCAAGTGAGAAACCGTACTCCTTCGCGAGTGCCTCAAGAAGAGCATGTGAATAGCTCTTTTTATCCTTTGAGTTCTGCCAGCCAATTACCTGTACTGCTCCCTGATTAAAGGAGAGATTTTCGTCAGGGATCATCAGCCTCTCATCGAACTCTCTTTTAACGCCGAGGCCGAAGCACTCAGGGCAGGCACCGAACGGGTTGTTAAACGAAAAAGTTCTCGGCTCTATCTCATCGATTGAGGTTCCGTCATAAGGACAGGAATAGCTCTCTGAAAAACGCATCGGCTCACCGCCTATGACATCGATTATCACAAGACCGCCTGAGAGCTTTAAGGCGTTTTCGATTGAGCCTGTAAGTCTGGCATCAATCCCCTCTTTCATCGCGAGACAGTCGACAACTATCTCGATATTGTGCTTCTGATTTTTGTTAAGCTTTATATCTTCATTCAAATCATAGAGATCTCCATCTACTATGACTCTGACATAGCCGCTCTTTCTCGCTCTCTCGAAGAGCTTTTCATGCGCGCCCTTTCTGCCTCTTACGACAGGTGAAAGAACCTGAAACTTTGTCTTTTCAGGCAGCTTTTTTATCTGGTCACACATCTGGTCTACGGTCTGTTTAAAAATAGGACGGCCGCACTTCGGGCAGTGCGGGATTCCGCATCTCGCGTAGAGAAGTCTCAGGTAATCGTAGATCTCAGTCACAGTCCCGACAGTAGACCTCGGATTGTGATTGGTAGATTTCTGGTCAATAGAGATAGCAGGCGGGAGGCCCTCAATCTTATCGACATCCGGCTTTTCCATCTGTCCTAAAAACTGTCTCGCGTAGCTCGAGAGAGACTCCATATATCTCCTCTGTCCCTCTGCAAAAATAGTATCGAACGCGAGCGAGCTCTTACCCGAGCCTGAAAGTCCAGTGAAAACAGTAAACGAATCACGTGGAATATCGAGGTCGATATTTTTGAGATTGTGAACCTTTGCCCCTCTTATTTTTATGTACTTTCTTGGTGTCAGTTCCTGAGCTGCTTCTTTCACTTGTATTTACCTCTTCATCACGAAGCATATGTTTATCAATGCTATAATTGTCAGCCATTGATTTTTAAGTAAGATACACCTCACATGAGCATCAGGAATTTGTAAAGAAATCATTGGTGTTATCCTATATAAAAAGTGGAACAACTTATTTTTTGTATGTATCATAAAAATACATACTATTAAGATAAAACTTGTACTCGGCAGAATTATCTTCTATATCCTTTTTGTCTATTCCTCGAAGTATAGTAATGTAGGTATCCAACAACTCGCAGCTGTTGCTGCATATTCTCCCTGACGGTTTATCATATAAAATACAAAGAGCAGGATGAAGCGCAAATCTGTCCTGGAGATATTTATAGAATTTTTCACTGTTTTCATCTCTAACCAGGCTATAAATCTCTGCCTCAGGCGAAAGCTTTTTCATCGCCCATTTTATAGTTTCCAATGTCATGAGATTTAGTATATCTGTCAAAACTATTTTGTGTATTTTAAATTCACTTTTTAATGATTCAAAAAGCTCTTCAGCACTTTTTTGAGGTGTTATCACTCTATTTTTATATACTATTTTTAAATCATTTATAAAAGAAGGCGATGTGTCATCTATATAATAATGTGATACGGAATCCATAATAATGTCCTCCATACAAACTTATATCATACCTTTACCCAACCGCCAATTTCGCCAAATTTTATCCAGTAATCTTCATTGTAAAAAAAACATTTTAGATTATTTGTTGATACATAAACTTCATCCTCTGAAGTCGGAATTATGCACGAACCAATTGTGCGTGTTCCTGTACTACTGGAAAGTCCATCGATAAAAAAACCTTTGCTATGATACATTGAATCTCCAGCAATATATAAATTATTCGCCTTGATTGCTTGTACTGCATTAGTGCCTTTACATACTATATGTATGCTATATACTTCTGGAACCCCAGCTGTATTACCACTCAATACGCAAGTTATTGTTGTAAATCCGCTGCGAAGCATACCGGCATAATTGCCACTATTATTTTTATTTAAAACGCCTTCAAATGTTACTGAAGGGCCTTCCATAGATAAGACTTCCGCATCAGAAATATTTTCATCACACGAAGCCGTATAGCTCATCTTCGAGGAAGCAAATGCATTCGTACTCCACAAAGACATCACAAAACAAACTGCAGCAACAAAGCCAATGAATTTTCGAATAATATTCATGAACTACCTCCTCATATTGCAATACATTACAAACATCGATTAGCAAAATTATATACATAAGAATTAAATGTATACAATTAAAAATTATATTATCTAAAATTTCGTCTCTTGTCAAGATTGACAGTTTCCTATTTCATGATAAGCTTTCGGATGATCATGAACCTGCTTTTGTCAGTTATTATTCTCCCTCCACACGACCGGATAGTTTTTATTGCCTCATAGAGATGTTCTCATAATCTTTTCTTGTTAACACTTAACTCTTCATCCCGCAGCATGTTTTTAAGTTCTATCATACGGTCACGGTATTCGGCGGCGGCCTCGAAGTTAAGGTCGGCAGCTGCCTTTTCCATTTTGCCACGGATTTTTTCGATATACTTCTTCAGCTCTTCGACTGTCATCTCCTCAGGCTGCCTCTCCATATTCTTTTCTTCTGTGGCAACCTGCTTTGAAACAGCGATGACATCCGCAACTGCCTTCTGAATAGTCTTTGGCGTTATGTGATGCTTCTCGTTGTAAGCCATCTGAATTTTTCTACGACGTTCGGTCTCATCGATTGCCTTCTGCATAGACTCTGTCACTGTATCGGCATACATGATGACATGACCGTGATCATTTCTCGCAGCACGTCCGATGGTCTGGATAAGCGAGGTTTCATTACGAAGGAAACCCTCCTTATCCGCATCGAGGATCGCGACAAGCGTTATCTCAGGGATATCAAGTCCCTCACGCAGAAGGTTTATTCCCACGAGGACGTCGAAGACATCGAGACGTAAGTCTCTTATTATCTCAGCCCTTTCAAGAGTATCTATATCAGAATGCAGATACTTGACTCTTACTCCAAGCTGAGCCAGATAATCGGTAAGGTCCTCAGCCATCCTCTTCGTAAGAGTAGTGACAAGAACCTTGTGATGTCCATCGGTCTCCTTCTTTATCTCAGAATAGAGGTCATCGATCTGTCCCTCGGTAGGGCGGACATCAATTGACGGATCAAGAAGTCCGGTAGGTCTTATAACCTGCTCTGCGCGGAGCAGCTCGTGTTCCTCTTCATAGTGTCCGGGTGTGGCGGACACAAACATCAGCTGGTCTATTTTCTGCTCCCATTCACTGAATGACAGCGGTCTGTTATCGAGAGCCGACGGCAGTCTGAAACCGTAGTCTACAAGTGTCGTCTTCCTGGCTTTATCGCCATTATACATACCGCCGATCTGTGGAACAGTGATGTGGCTCTCGTCTATTATCGTAAGAAAATCATTTCCGAAATAATCGATAAGACACTGCGGTGCTTCGCCCGGCTTAGCCCCGGTCATATGCCTCGAGTAGTTCTCTATTCCTGAACAGAATCCAGTCTCACGCAGCATCTCTACGTCGAAGTTCGTCCTCTCAGCTATCCTCTGCGCCTCGATGAGCTTGTCATGCGCCTTGAAAAAATCAACTCTCTCCTTGAGCTCCGCCTCTATCGTCTCACAGGCGCGTTCTATTTTTTCCTTCGGGACCACATAGTGTGACGCCGGAAAAATAGCCACATGTGAGAGCTCATACTGCACCCTTCCGGTCAGAGGATCGGTCTGGACTATCCTGTCTATCTCATCACCGAACCACTCTATCCTGTAGGCATAGTCAGTCGTATTCGCAGGGATCACCTCGAG
>SAMEA3663178__coassemble_418_pt1 | contig 11676 bp, 7 predicted proteins | sample SAMEA3663178__metabat2_low_PE_006 | metagenome-assembled genome bin SAMEA3663178 (sample SAMEA3663178) | pig gut metagenome | biome: pig gut; feature: pig-associated habitat; material: faeces | place: Denmark | collected 2012
CTGTCGGATAGCATCTCAGTTGTTTCCACGATACAAAGGATCCAGTTCTGTACCTCCTCAGCAGCAGTACCTACCGGTGAGGTAATCGCGGTAGGAAACGACGGGCAGCTCTATGTGCTTAAAGGATCATCTGTCACTTACAGCTCTGACAGGGCTTATTTCACGGCAGTAATGGCGGAAAAATCCGGCAGGATACTTGCGGGGAGCAATGACGGACGGGTATATGAATATACACTGCTTGGAAGCAGGCTTGTGCTTCACCATATCTATGACACGAAGAGCGGGAGCGTGATCAATTCATTTACGACATATACAGACGGCAGTATTTTAGCGCTCTGTGATAACGGAATGTATCGATTTGAATCAGGATCGGGGAAAATCGGTACAGGTGAGTTCAGGTTTTCACTTCAGCGGGCAGTCAGAGACTATCAGGGCAATCTGTGGATAGCGTCGTCACGTCAGGGACTCCTTGAGATTTCGCCATCAGCATATACAGACCTTTTCAGCTATTATGAAGTAAAAAAGAATATCGTAAATGCTATCTTTCTGGATGATGAAACGATCTATACCGGCTGTGATAACGGTATTATCATCTATGACAGATCAGGCGGCACAAGGATTGATAATGCGCTGACGCAGAAGCTTTCCGGAATAAGAGTACGTGATATTGCCTCTGATGAATCAGGCAATATCTATGCGGCTTCCTATGGGCAGGGACTTGTTGAACAAATGCGCGATGGCAAGATTGTTTCATATCAGAAGGAGAACGGTCCCGGTGACAGGGTGCGTACTGTCATCCGTCTCTCGGATGGGAGCATGGCATCCTCAGGAGACAACGGGATCAGTTTCATAAAGAATGGAAAGATCACGGATTATATATCTCTCTCAAGGCTTGGGAATACATCGGTGCTCAGCCTGTCCGAGACCAGTGATGGGAAGATTCTGGCAGGAACAGATGGTGACGGATATTTTATCATAGCAGATGGAAATATCGTGTCGCATTTTTCCAAGGAAAACGGACTGTCATCTGACGTAATTCTGAAGACTGTTCCTGTTTCAGACTCGGAATGGTTCCTTGTGACCAGTAACAGTATTTCACTTTATAAAGACGGATCGCACCATACGCTAGATAGTTTTCCCTACCGGAATAACTACGATCTGCTCATTGATGATGATGGTAACGCCTATGTCACAGGGAGCGCAGGCATCTTTATCACAACTGTTGATGATCTTCTGAAAAATGACGGCAAAAATGCGGTATTGAGCAGCACGACAGAGGGACTGCCATACCCTCTGGTAGTTAATTCGAGGAATCAGATTAAGGATGGTATCATGTACCTGTCCGGAGAGGAAGGAGTCATAAGGGTTGATCTGGAAAAGCAGCTGCAGACTTCGGTATCGTTTCGTATCAGGTTCAAAAGCGTTAGTGCCGGCGGCAGTACATATATTCCGGATGAAGATGATCTGACTATACTTCCGGGTGATGACTGCGTTGTCATCACACCTCAGATCATCAGCTTTGTTTCAATGAATCCATTTGTGGAGTGGAAGCTTGACGGCTATGAAAGCAGCTGGCACAGGGTGTCAATGAAAGAGCTGGAGGACATCACCTTAAAGAACCTTCCTGCCGGAGACTACAAGCTGCGGCTGGCTCTTCTGAGCCATGGAGGCAGGATAATCAGTGAGAACAGCCTCCAGTTTACAGTAAGGAAAGCACTATATGAGACGGTATATTTCAAAATATACCTGCTGGTGACATCGGCTGCCTTTCTTGGCTTCATTACCTGGTTCTTTACCAGAGTTGCTCTGAAGAAAAGGGCAGAAAAGGCTGAGGCACAGCTTCGTATCACAAGAGTCCAGGTTGAAATGGGCAATGAGTCTGTGAAGGCTCTTGCCAAGGCACTTTTCTCAAAAGACAGGAGGACAGGAGAACACAGCCATCAGGTGGCGGAATACGTGGCCACCCTTGGGAAGGCATTTGGATTCTCTCAGGCCGAGATAGATAATCTGAGAAGAGCAGCGCTTCTGCATGACATAGGAAAGGTAGCTATTCCGGATGCTATCCTGAATAAGCCTGCAAGGCTTACCGATGAGGAGTACGAGATCATGAAGACTCATACTACCGCAGGGGCGGATATTCTGAAGGGCTTCACCATGGTAGAGCATGTGTCGGACGGAGCCAGATTTCATCATGAGCGCTATGACGGGAAAGGATATCCGAAGAAGCTTTCCGGAGAGGATATTCCGCTGTATGGCCGGATCATCGCAGTGGCTGATGCCTTTGATGCCATGACAGCAAACCGCGTCTACAGGGAAGCTCTTGATATGGATATTGTTATAAATGAGCTGAAAAAAGGCAGGGGCACGCAGTTTGATCCTTATCTGGATGATCTTTTCCTTCAGATGATAGCTGACGGTACCATTGATCCGAAGAAGACAATCGAAAAGTACCATAATAAGGATCTGACAGATGATCTCGGATGGTAGGCAGAGAGGTAGTGCCATGAAGACATTTCGCGAAAAGCGTTTCTTTCCATTTGTATGTATTACAGCGGCGGTCTGCATCATTGCTGTGCTTATTATGTTCAATTACTACAGAAGTATTCATGTTCCAAAGGAGCATATGAGGATCGGGATGATCTGTGATGGCGACCCGGGTACTCCATATACAGAAAATTTCTATCGCGCGTTAAAGGCGGTTCAGGAAGAGTACAAGGGAAAGGTGACTGTCGACATCAGGAGTAATGTCAGTGTTGATGAGGCTGAGAAGCTGATCCGGGAGCTGGTCAGCAAAAAGACTGATCTGATCATAACGAACAGCTTTGGTTATGGAGAGATCGCAAAGAAAATGGCAGGTGAGTATCCTGATGTAGAATTCATACAGGCAACTCAGGTGAACGCTAATGAGGAGCCGTTCTATGACAATTATCATACCTTTATGGGGAGGATCTACGAGTGCAGATATATAGCCGGTCAGGTCGCCGGCAGGAAGATGCAGGAGATGATAGATACCGGTGTAATCTCAGAGGATGAAGCAATAGCCGGGTATGTGGCAGCGTATCCCTATGCCGAGGTCATCTCCGGTTATACTGCATTTTTCCTGGGGATGAGGGATCAGTGTCCTTCAGCCGTGATGAAGGTAAAGTATTCCAACACCTGGACCAGCTATAAGGACGAATATGATCTGGCAAAGGAGCTGATAAAAGAGGGCGCAGTCATAATTTCTCAGCATTCTGATACTACCGGCCCTGCTGTAGCCTGTGAGGAATATTCGGCTGCATCCGGATCAAAGGTCTACAGTGTAGGCTATAACAAGAACATGATCGATGTCGCTCCGACTACCTCACTGATCTCAACGAAGATCAACTGGACACCTTATCTGAAGGCTGCGGTCGGTGCCATGCTTGATGGCGAAAAAATAGAATCCGCTGTGGACGCGAGAATCCATGGAAATGATGCCGGCGCAGGCTTTGATAAAGACTGGGTAAGGATGCTTTCTCTGAATGACGCAGTTGCAGCCAAAGGTACGCAGCAGATGATAGAAAAAAGCATCGCTTTATTCAAAAAAGGCGATATCCATGTGTTCTCAGGCAATTACAGGGGAAGCGATCCCAACGATCCATCTGATACAATTGATCTTTCAAAAACTGAGTATATAGAGAACAAGGACAGTTCAGCCCCAACGTTTCACTATGTGATAGATGGAATCACTATTGAGTGATCCCATCTGATGGGAAGTTCAGTAATACATGAGAAAAATGGGTTGTGGCTGCAACAGCATGGGAAAAAGCTTATTGAACTCAGGCTGACATATAGTATAATTAACTCATGAAGAAGTGAGAAATTGCGGCCCGTAAAGTCACCGGGAAATTACGGACTGAAGACAGAAATCACGCCAGAGGTCCGTAAAGCCGCAGGGGAAATAGCATAAGAAAGCAGGTTGATATGGGAATCATGGATATTAAAGAAATCAGGAATATTTTTATTACATTTACAGCCGCAGCTGCTGTTTTGACTGGTCTGGCTTTGGGCAGCGGCACAGAAGTGGCCGAGGCCACGCCAAAGGTCAGTAAGACTGTGACAGTGACGCCATCGGGTGATAAGAGCGGGTGCAGCGACCGGAATGCAATAGCCGGATACACAGAGGATGGCGGCTATCATATAATTTAAAAAAAGGGAACCTACTATGTGAATGGACAGCTCAGGCTGAACAGCAATACCTATCTGGAAGCTGAAGGCGCAAAAATAGTCGAGGTACAGAACGGATCGAGGCTTCTTACACAGCCTTATGACAGGGATGGCTATAAGGCCAAAAAGGGTTACGGCAGCATACACGACGTTACGATAAATGGCGGTACCTGGGTAGGCACCAAAAAATTTGCCGATTCAAATGTCAATGTTAAAAACGGCCAGAAGACCGGTGCAAATGTCATTAATTTCTGGCACGCAAAAAATGTCACGATCAAAAACCTGACCGTGTATAATGCTGTGAATGCTCACCTGATCGAGCTCTGCGGAGTGAAAAATGCAAAGATCCTGAACTGTCATATAGGCTGCTACAAGGACAGCAGCGGCAAACTGAAAAAGGGCTATTCTACGGGAGATGTCTACCGTGGAGCGATTCAGCTGGACTACTGTTCACGGTCAGGAAACCGCCATTCAGAGCCGTTTGACGGAACTACGTGCAATGGCGTAAGAATAGAGGGCAATTATATCTGGTACAGAACGGCTGTCCAGATAGCGAATGACTCATCAAAAACCACAAAAAACGTCCAGGTAAAAAATAACACTCTTCGCTGCCGTTACACCTGGACAAGCGTCAGTATGAGAAAAGCAGCAGGCTTTAAAGCATCAGAAAACAAAACATTAAAATATTGAAAAAGAGCAGAAGAAACTGCAGTCCGCCCTTCATACTGTAAAACCAAGAAAAGACGATAAAAAATTTTCTAAAATCAAAAAAATTCTTTACAATCAAGCTGAATATGCTATAATAACACTGTTTGTGTGAAGCGGACTTTTGTCCATTCCGTGTAGACAAAAACATGAAAAAACAAAAGGAAAAAGAAAAAGGAAAGAAAGGAGTTTTTTCAGATGAAGTTCAAAAACAGCTATTTACAGCAGGTCTATGATGGACTTGAGCAGAGAAATCCTGAGCAGAAGGAGTTCCTTGAGGCAGTAGGAGAGGTTCTTGAATCACTTGAGCCGGTTGTAGAGAAGAACCCGAAGCTCGAGGAGGAGAACGTCATCGGTCGTCTCGTAGAGCCTGAGAGAGTCATTCTCTTCAGAGTACCGTGGGTAGATGATAACGGTAAGGTTCAGGTAAATCGTGGCTACAGAGTCCAGTTCAACTCAGCCATCGGACCATACAAGGGAGGTCTCAGATTCCATCCTTCTGTAAACCTGTCTATTCTGAAGTTCTTAGGCTTCGAGCAGATATTTAAGAACAGCCTTACAGGTCTTCCTATCGGAGGCGGCAAGGGTGGTTCTGACTTCGATCCTAAGGGAAAGAGCGACAGAGAAGTCATGAAGTTCTGCCAGAGCTTTATGACAGAGCTTGCAAAGCATATCGGCGCTGATACGGATGTTCCTGCAGGAGATATCGGAGTAGGCGGACGTGAGATCGGCTACCTCTTTGGACAGTATAAGAGACTCAGAAACGAGTTTACAGGAGTCCTTACAGGAAAGGGACTTACCTATGGCGGATCACTTGCCAGAACAGAGGCTACAGGATACGGACTCTGCTACTATACAGAGGAAGCATTAAAGACCTTAAAGAATGATTCCTTCAAGGGTAAGACAGTAGTTATCTCCGGATCAGGAAATGTTGCCATCTATGCCTGCCAGAAGGCTACGGAGCTCGGCGGCAAGGTCATCACCATGTCTGATTCAAACGGCTATGTCGTAGCTCCAAACGGCATCAAGCTTGACGTAGTAAAGCAGATAAAGGAAGTCGAGAGAGGACGTATCAAGGAGTATCCTGCACGTGCCAACGACGGATCAGAGTATCATGAGGGCTGCTCAGGTGTCTGGGGCACAAAGGCAGATATCTATCTTCCATGCGCTACCCAGAACGAGATCAACGAAGAGAGCGCAAAGAAGATCATCGCTAACGGTGCCATCGCTGTATGCGAGGGAGCTAACATGCCTTCTACACCGGAGGCTATCGCAGTTTACAAGAAAGCGGGAATCCTCTTCGGACCAGCAAAGGCTGCCAACGCAGGCGGTGTAGCTACCTCAGCTCTTGAGATGAGCCAGAACTCAGAGAGACTTTCATGGACCTTTGATGAGGTAGACGCAAAGCTTCAGAACATCATGAAGAACATCGTTCACAACTCTATCGATGCTGCCGCAAAGTACGGCTTTGACGGAGATCTTCAGGTCGGCGCAAACATCGCTGGCTTCGAGAAGGTTGCTGACGCTATGCTCGCACAGGGAATTGCATACTGATACTGATTTTTTCTGATCAGAAATTCTAGAACAGGACTGCTGGCACTTTTGGCCGGCGGTTCTGTTTTTTTGTCATAGACCAGCTTGCCGCTGTAGCACAGACGCTTTTATGTGATATTGAATTTATTTCAATACATGCTTGACAAAAATTCAACTTATGATATACTAGCAGAGTCAACAAAATAAAGCAGGTACACAGTCCTACCTAAATTCGTAGATGAGAACAAGTCACACAGTCATACACCTTTCAGAGAAATGCCGGGTGGTGCGAGGCATATGGATGCGTCTGTTGTGGTATCCTCTCAGAGAAGCAGTGCTGAATCAGTTATAGTAAGCGCTGACGGAATCCTCCGTTAAAGGGAAGCGCATGTTGGTGCGTGAAGTGTCGTTTGCATTTTGCAGGCGGAATCAGGGTGGTAACGCGGAAATAGATTTTCGTCCCTCTCAGGCAGCATAGAATGCCGGGTAGGGACTTTATTTTTTTAGCAGGATATTTCATTCATAAAAAACGCAGGCCCTTACCACTGTGAACCGCACGATATTTCAGGAGGTATTACCATGAAAAAGCTTCAGAAACTGGCAAAAATGATGTCAGACCACACAGCTGTAGTTGTTATAGCATTTGCGGTGGTTACTTTTATTTTTCCTGCATGGATTGCCTGGGTTAACCACGCCTGGTTTAGTGACTTTGCGACAAACAGATTCACGACGCAGACCTTTATCATCGGTGTGATCATGATGAGCATGGGAATGTCGATGACTACAAATGATTTCAGGATCCTCGCTCAGAGACCGCTCGATATCTTTATAGGCGCAGCTGCTCAGTACTGCGTTATGCCGTTTCTGGCTTTCGCCCTTGTACATATTCTGAGGCTGCCGTCTGATCTGGCACTTGGTCTTATCCTCGTAGGCTGCTGCCCGGGCGGTGTCTCGTCGAACGTCATGTCTTACCTCTGCCACGGCGATGTAGCCTTCTCAGTTGGTATGACAACAGCATCAACAATACTTGCACCTGTCATGACTCCGCTTCTCGTTTCATTTTTAGCAAGCGGCGCTACTGTACAGATCAAGGCTTTCCCGATGTTCGTTTCTATCATAGAGACAGTCATCCTTCCGGTAGCTGTTGGCTTTGTTCTTAACGCTTTCTTAGGAAAAAATAAACACTTTCAGGAATTACAGAAGCTTATGCCGGCTGTAGCTGTTCTTGGTCTTGCATTCGTTGTAGGCGGTGTCGTCAATTCACAGGGTGCAAGCTTCTTTACATCAGGACTTGTAATCTTTGCAGCTGTATTCCTTCACAATGGGCTGGGATATCTGCTTGGCTATGTAGTCGGTATTTTTACAAAAATGAACAAGGCAAAGAGAAGAACAATCTCTATAGAGGTCGGTATGCAGAACGCCGGTATGGCAACGAATCTTGCCACTACGACAGCTCAGTTCGCTGCAATGCCAAATGCCGCTATAATCGCAGCTGTTTCCTGTGTATGGCATTCTATCTCAGGTACGATCCTTGCAGGATTTTTCGCATGGCTTGATAAAAGATCAGATGAGCGTCATGAAGAAAAAGCTGTTTCAAAAAATGCAGTTGCTGCAAAGTAAAATGGATGGATGAGGTTAGGGGACGCCTTATCTACCATTTACAATCAGAAAAAGGCAGGAATATTGATTTTTTCAATATTCCTGCCTTATCTGTCTTTTGCAGACTGGTTTTAAAAGTTTTTCTATATTAGAGTAGTTGTGCAGGGCGTCAGATTTAGTTTCCGAAGAAGAGCTTTAAGTCATCATCAACGGTGCCGATTCCTGCTATGCCGAAGTTGTCGACAAGAACCTTTGCGACATTCGGGGAAAGGAAAGCTGGAAGCGTAGGCCCGAGATGGATGTTCTTCACTCCGAGATAGAGAAGGGCTAAGAGAACGATCACAGCCTTCTGCTCGTACCATGCGATGTTGAATACGAGAGGAAGATCATTGATGTCATCAAGGCCGAAGATTTCCTTGAGCTTTAACGCTATGAGAGCCAGTGAATATGAGTCATTGCACTGTCCGGCGTCAAGGACGCGAGGAATGCCGTTGATGTCGCCGAGGTTGAGTTTGTTGTACTTGTACTTGGCGCAGCCCGCGGTCAGGATTACGACGTCCTTTGGAAGCTTCTTCGCAAACTCTGTGTAGTATTCACGGCTCCTCTGTCTGCCGTCGCAGCCGGCCATAACTACAAACTTGCGGATAGCGCCGCTCTTTACTGCGTCTACCACTTTGTCAGCGAGAGCAAATACCTGCTCGTGAGCGAAGCCGCCAACTATTGTTCCGGTCTCAATCTCAGTCGGAGGAGGGCACTTCTTGGCCTGCTCTATGATAGCTGAAAAATCCTTTGTCTTTCCATATTCACCGTCTATATGTCTGCATCCCGGGAAGCCTGCTGCACCTGTGGTCCAGAGACGGTCCTTGTAGCTTTCGGCAGGAGGAACTACGCAGTTTGTAGTCATAAGGACTGGTCCATTGAATTTTTCAAATTCCTCCTTCTGCTTCCACCATGCGTTACCATAGTTTCCAGCGAAATTCGGATATTTTTTGAAGGCAGGATAGTAGTGAGCCGGAAGCATCTCAGAGTGGGTGTAGACGTCAACGCCTGTTCCCTGAGTCTGCTCAAGAAGCATCTCAAGATCCTTTAAGTCGTGTCCGGAGATCAGGATACCAGGATTCTTACGTACTCCGATGTCAACCTGTGTCACTTCCGGATTGCCGTAGTTCTCAGTGTTTGCCTTGTCGAGAAGAGCCATGCCCTCTACACCGTACTTTCCTGTCTCAAGAGTAAGAGCTACCAGATCGTCAACTGTGAGTGAATCATCGAGAGTCTTTGAGAGAGCCTTCTGGATAAATGCATCTACTTCCTCATCGTCCTCGAGAAGAGCGTTCGCGTGCTTTGAGTAAGCGGCAAGACCCTTAAGTCCGTAGGTGATAAGCTCTCTTAAGGAGCGGATATCCTCGTTCTTCGTTGAAAGAACGCCAACCGTTGCAGCCTTCGCGTCGAACTCATCGCGTGTGCCGTTCCAGGATGCCGCTTCAGGAAGACCTTCGGTATTTTTAAGCTTCTTGTAGAGATCGGCTTTTAGGCTAAGAGTCTTTTCAACGTCCTTTGCTATTACATCAAGGTCGAAGTTTGCATTTGTGATGGTAGTGAAGAGATTTACGGTTACGAGGTGATTTACTTCTTTGTCTACAGGTGTGCCTTCACTGCGAAGCCTTGTTGTCACAGCTGACAGTCCCTTTGTGACATAGATCAGCAGATCCTGCATTCTTGCCACCTCCGGCTTCTTTCCACATACGCCGGAGATCGTGCATCCGCTGCACTGAGCTGTCTCCTGACACTGATAACAGAACATCTTACTTTCCATTTGTTGCCTCCTTAAACTTTTCGTTCATTGCTTGTTGATGAGCTGATTATCACACAGAAGCAGACCAAAGTACGTTGTGAAAACAACGTAAAACTTTTTTATACAGATATATTGGCATTGAGACAGCAAAGATATTCTGATAAAATAGTAAAGCAGATTGTGTTTTCATATTCTTAGAAGGCGGTATCTATGTTTAGAGAAATGAGAAGATTCAAGCAGCAGCTTGAGGATCAGGAGGCTTTAGATGTGCTCAGAAGAGGGCATCGCGGCGTGCTTTCGCTGATCGGTGATGACGGGTATCCGTATGGAGTTCCAATCAACTATTTTTTAGGTGATGACTGTCATATATATATGCACTGCGCGCCAGCCGGACACAAGATCGATGCGCTGAAAAAATGCGATAAGGTCTCTTTTACAGTGATCGAAGATCTTCCTGAGCAGGATGATGATTTTGCGCTCTATGTGAACAGCGTCATCGTATTCGGTAAGATACAGCTGGTGGAGGACAGGGAAAAAGTCCTGAAATCTGCCATGGAGCTTGCCATGCTTATCTATCCGAAGCAGAAGGAGTTTTACAGGGATGATCTCGAGAGGAACAAGGACCGGGTGCAGCTCCTCGAGATAACTCCGGAGCACATCACAGGAAAAAAAGTGCACGAGCGCTAAATTCGGGCAGCATGATAAAGAGCGGGACAATAACAGGCAGCATATACAGATGAAAGGAGCATACATGAAGGTTTTAATGATCAACGGAAGCCGCAGACCAATTTTATCAGGTGATGAGAAAAAGCGGATGCCTGCATGGGTGGCATTTTCCGGTCAGATATTGTAGAATAGGACTGCTGGCTTATCAGGCCGGCGGTTCTATTTTTTTCAGAAAGGAAAAATAAATGAAAGCGCCATTTTCAAACTACCTGGAGTCTGTTGCATCAGGTCTTAAGAAGCTTATAGGACTTCTGGGAAAAGACTATGATTATGTGAGCGCTCTTGCGACGGACTCAAAAGGTCTGATGGTAAGGGTATCACAGACAAATAGATCAGTAAGCGGGCATACGCTTACGACAGAGCGTGGAATAGTTATCCGCGTGCATCTGAAGGACCATTACAGCGAGTATGCACTGGACCGGTTTGATCCACAGGATCCGGAGGCTTCTTATCAGCTGATCAGGCAGGAGCTGTTAAAGCAGGAAGAGCTGTTAAAGCTTACGAAGAGTCAGATGTATAAGACAGGAGCTTTATCGGACGAGCCCTGCAGGCTTTTTGTCGAGAAGGAAACAGTAGAGCTGCCGGAAAGCTGTGATGTAGAAGGACTTCTCGCGTTTATGACGGAGCTTTCCGACAGCGGAATGAAGATGTCTGACGAAGCCCGCGATGTCCGTGTGACTGTGCAGTCGACTCATATCTCAAAGATGTTCCTTACTGCGAACAGGGATCTGAGGCAGTCCTATGTCTATTCAGAGGCTACTGTTATCCCAATCGTATCTGATGGAAAAAAGACTGATTTCGGGTATTCTGGAGTTTCGGACCTCTGCGGTCCGGAGCTTTTCAAGGAGCTTCGTGGCTGTGTGGATGCAGGAATGAAGCAGGCACTTGACAGCCTTCACGCTTCACCTGTAGAGCCAGGCGAGTACACGATAATCACGAGCCCTGAGGTCACAGGACTTATAGCTCACGAGGCCTTTGGCCACGGTGTGGAGATGGACCAGTTCGTAAAGGGAAGAGCCCTGGGAGCCCAGTATATCGGTAAGAGAGTCGGAAGTGACCTCGTGACTATGCATGAAGGAGCGCTCTGCGCAAAGGATGTAACGAGCTATGCCTTTGATGACGAGGGAGTTCTG
>SAMEA3663178__coassemble_420_pt1 | contig 11612 bp, 6 predicted proteins | sample SAMEA3663178__metabat2_low_PE_006 | metagenome-assembled genome bin SAMEA3663178 (sample SAMEA3663178) | pig gut metagenome | biome: pig gut; feature: pig-associated habitat; material: faeces | place: Denmark | collected 2012
TGTCACCAGTGGTCTGTTTATCTGTATTATCAGAAGCCAGCTGACTGTCATTATTTCCAGTTACTGACTGGCTGCTGTTATTTCCGCTTGATGACTGTCCGCTGTTGTCCCCACTTGACGGCTGGCTGCTATTGTTTCCACCTGAAGACTGGCTATCGTTGTTTCCACCTGATGGCTGACTTGTGCCACCTGCAGTCTGCTTTCCGTCATCATTTCCAGTTGAAGGTTTGCCTGACTCTCCAGATGATGGTTTTGTATCTTCTGAAACATCACCTGTTTTTACAAGCTTTATCTCATCGAAATCACCCCAGGATTTTGCTGTGGCTTTGATCCCGGCATAAACTGTTATCTCATTTTTACCGGCATCAATCATTTCCTGTGTGACTGTTACTGTCAGAGAAGGCGTTCTCCATTTCCGCCAGCCATCAAGGGTATCTGTGATATTTTTTTCATCACCGTTTAGCTCATACTTCAGATACACTTCGTCAACATCTCCAGCCAGACTTCCCTGTGTGATCATTGAAAAAGTATAGACACCCGGCTCTGTGACCTTTACCTTCTGTGATACCTCATAGGAAAAATCAGAGCCACTATAGAAGTGCAGTGAATACTTTCCCTTATAGGTATTGTTGCCAATACTGCTTTCTACACCTCCGCCTGCAGAACCCTCAGTTACTGTCCATCCGGTTGTATCACCTGTCTCGAAATTACCATTGGTCAGGATATTCTTATTCAGGCGTTTTACTTTTCTTGTAACGGTGACTTCATCGGCTGTACCTCTAACTATAAAAGTCTTTCCGAAACTGTCGTCAGCATTTACCGAAGCGATATCGTCAGAATTCCAGTCTACGTTTATTTTTTCAGCAGAGCCATTTGTATAATTGACCTTCGCATTGCCGAGCAGATCAGTTGTAAGAGTCTCGTCTGTATCGAGTACGATCTCATCTGTTTCTACAGTTACGTTCTCTACTGTCAGATCTTCCTTTATCGCTTCTGACAATGGGTCATAATCAGCTGCAAAAGCTCTAAGCGACTTTAGTGCCTTGCCTTCTCCATCAAAAAATGACTGATTTTCGATTACAGCTCCACCCGACTCTTCTGTCGGAGCCTGTTTATCATACTCAGCTGCATACTTAGATGCCCAGCCACAGCCGTATTTATCCCAAAGTGTCTCCTCATACTTTAATGCCTCGGCCTTTTCTTCATCGCTCATGCCGTTTACATCGACAAGTCCGTTCCAGGCTCCTTCCCAGTAAAACGCGCCCCAGCCGGCTTTCTTTCCATCTGAGAAAGTAATTGAAGAGATAGAATTGGCCATTGTCCTGAACTGCTGTGCCTGACCATTGACTGTCACCGGATAGTAGAGGACGTCCTCTGAGCTGTTATTTTTCTCATTGACTGTATTTTCAAAGCCATCCACATCATTTAAGGTGTATGGATAGCTGGTCTCTGCAACCATCACCTGCTTATGATACTTCTGCGCTATCTCCTGAAGGTTTTCCTTTATAGAAGCTGCCGTTCCATGCCAGAATGGGTAGGCAGATGTAGCGAAGACATCGTAGTTTACATTTCCTTTGTCCAGATTCGCGGCATATCCGAGCTGCTTTCCGCTATCCTGCGGATCTGTAAAATGAACTGCGGCAAGTATTGTTTTATTATTAGCTTTGGCAACTGCATGAACCGCGTCACAGCCTGCTGCATAAACCTTATCGACATTTGCTGTCCAGTCGCCCTTGGCTGATACTCCTGCAATGCCGTTGTTTGTCTCATTTCCTACCTGAACCATCTCGACGTCTACACCTGAGTCAAGAAGTTTCTGAAGAGAATCAGTGGTGAATGTGCCGACTGCCTCTGCCGTCTTATCCGGATCTCCATCAAAGGACTTCCAGGCCTTTGGCGCTGTCTGTCTGCTCGGATCTGCCCAGCCATCTGAATAGTGGAAATCGATAAGCACCTTCATCCCTGCGTTAGTTGCCCACTGTCCCATGGTAATAGCCTTTGCCAGGTCATTGGTTCCACCGCCGTAGCCATTTCCATTCGAGTCATATGGATCATTCCAGACTCTGATTCTTACCCAGTTCATCCCCTGCTTTGCGAGGAAATTGAAAAATTCCTGATTCCTTATGATATTTCCATCAAAGTCCTTGTATCCCCAATCAGTCCTGCCAAGGTACTTGTAAGCATTCATCTGGTCAAAGGCTTCCTGAATCGAGATATAGGCCGAAAGGTCTCCGCCACGGATGGAATCGGTTACAGCGGTTTCTGTTTCTTCTGTATCTGTTTTGCTGCCATCTGTGTCTGAACCCTTAGTACCATCATCTGTGTCAGAACCAGTTGTATCATCGCTTGTATCTGAGCCATTTGTGGCATCTGAACTCTTTATTATTTCATCTGTGATTCCATATGCATCAAGACTAACTGATACCTTCCAATTTACAAGGTCTAAAACAACTGTCTTTCCCTTTGCTGCAACTATACCTGCGAAATAATTACTTCCCCAGGCATTTAAAATCCTGCTGTTATCATTTCCAGTATAGTCTGAATAAATACCAAATCCACCGTTGGTATCATCCGAATTTACTATAAAATCAACCCGGAAGAGTCCAGTTTCTTCCTTTACTTCCTTTAAAGCAGCATGCTCTAAACCCCAACTCGCTCCTGAGGCTGTCTCATAATCGTTAATATCATCCTTTGCAAGTGACAAGGCTTTGCAATCATCGTAAGTCAGAAGATATAATTCTTTAGTACCTTTAGCTGCCTGGATAAATACAATGACTTCATTTCCCTTCTGTGATTCAGAAGTCTTCTCTGTATTACTATCCGCGGACTCTTCTGAACTTTGCTCTACAGATGAATCTGCTTCGACTGATGTGCCGTCTTTGCTTTCCTCTGCTGTCTCTTCGACACCAGCTGCACTCTGCTCATCTGCCATCGCCGTTGTCAGGTTTCCTGCCCCGAAAATCGTAGTGAATACGAAAATAAGCGATAGAAGAACCCCCATTACACTGCTTTTTAGATTCCTTTCTGGCATTTGTTCCTCCTTCTGCTGCACCGTCTTTTTCAAAATCTACTGCACCTTCTTTCTCTAAAAAATGTTGATCCATATCTTTTTAAAAAAAGCAGATGCGCTTTGGAAAATCGGTTGCGCAAATCAGTAAAAATAAACCCGGCTGCCGATTGCGCAACCGGTATTTCAATATCTGATAAAACTATACAATCTTTTTGGAGTTTCTGCAAGATGGCAATTTACACAAATTTTATCTCTTGATTTTGTGCAATCTGCCAGTCAAGCCAAATAATCGATTCCCACTTCCCTCCAGGCTGCGCATAATTTTTCCAGATTCCAGGCAGCATTCGCGGGACTTGTAGATGGCAGGCAGACAGCTTTTTTCCCAGTCTTTGGTTCGATGATGCTGCTGCTACAGCGCAGAATACATCTGTCTGATATGCTGCCCACAGCGCAAACAGCCCTGCCAGAGAATATCCGCCTATGATATATGTCCTGTATTTATCAGTACAGTATTTCATGACCTCCGCTAAGGTGCCGGCTGCACCGTCTCCGAAATCCTCTTTGCCAAAGACTGCGGGTGCCCGCCATGGCGACAGGTCAAAATTCCAGTTCGAAACCTTTATAGCGATCAGATAAAAATCTCTGCCTTCATGTATTTTCTACCATTTATTTGCGTCATTTTATAGTCGAACGGCGATATTTCGTCAACATAATTTTTATTAGCCGAATCAGGCCAGGCTATAACGGATTGACAGAGCCTCTGGTTTGCATTATAGTTTGAAGGCAGTCTGCCTGCTTTTGCAGCAGCGCGGTCTGCAAACAAATAAGGAACTACAAAGAGCAAACGCATGAAAGAATTCAAAAAAGCTTTTCCTATTACTATCCCCGTTCTGGCGGGATATATCTTTCTCGGAATCACCTACGGTATTCTGATGGTCAAAAATGGATTTCCCATCTGGCTCCCGGTTCTTACGGCAGCCGTGATTTATACGGGTTCCATGGAATTTCTCATGGTAGAGATTCTGTCATCATCATTTGCGCCCCTGTCTGCCTTTATGACTGCGATAATGGTTGGTGCCAGACATCTCTTCTACGGCCTGTCTATGCTCAAAAAATACAGTGGTTGCGGTCGGGATAAATTCTATCTGATCTACACCTGCAGTGACGAAACCTTTGCGCTGAATTACAATGCTGATACGACCGGCGTAAACAAAGCACGTTTCTACACAATTGTCTCTCTTTTAGATCAGGCTTACTGGGTTACCGGCGCTCTTTTAGGAAGCATTTTTGGCTCGTTTATAACCTTTAATACCAAGGGGCTGGACTTCGTGATGGTTGCGATGTTTCTTTCTATTTTTGCTGATCAGTGGCTCAAGCATCAAAAGGCCTGCGAATCCGCTAAGGCTGGAAAGAAAAAGCCTGACCTTCATCTCTGGATGAAAAATCACCTGCCTGAGATCATAGGTGTTGCAGCCTCGATTATCTGCCTGATAATCTTTGGAAGCAGCAGATTTATCATTCCTTCCATGATCCTGATTCTTATCCTGTTAACCGTTTTTCGTCCATATATCGAAGGAGGCAGTAAAAATGACAAATAAAGAAATGATAACCTTCCTCGTTATATGGCTTGGAACTGTACTTACCCGTTTTATTCCGTATATTATTTTTCCAGAGGGCAGGAAGGTGCCTGAATTCATTATCTATCTCGGCAAGGTCCTGGGGCCCGCTGTCTTTGGCCTGTTGGTAGTTTACTGTCTTCGAAATACAGACCTCACGACCTCATTTGCAGATGGCGGAACTCATGGCATCCCGGAAATTCTCGCCACTGCCGTAACACTGCTTACCTACCGCTGGAAAAAGCAGATGATGCTGTCGATGGCAGCTGGAACCATTCTGTACATGATTTTGGTGCAGGTAGTCTTCGCCTGATGTATCAAATTATATTAAGCTTTTCTGTAAACTTTTATCCAAATCTACACCAGCATTTTTTAAATTTAGAAAGCCGTTCTTCTGGAGAATGCAGCCAAAAGTTCCCTAAATCTATTTTTATAAAAAACTTGAGCAACGCGCTGTCAAAAAGTATAATAATCTCATGAAGAAAAATGACGAATTTGAACTTGAAATAACCGGTATCGGCAAGGACGGCGAGGGAATCGGCCACTTCGAAGGAATGACTTTTTTCGTACCTGGCGCACTGCCTGGTGACACTATAAAGGCCGCTGTAACCAAGCTTAAAAAGACTTACGGCTATGCCAGAGTCTTATCCATACTTTCCCCATCGCCTGACCGTGTCGAATCACCATGTCCTGTCTCCGCCCGCTGCGGCGGCTGCAGCCTGATGAACTTATCCTATAAGGCGCAGCTTCGCATGAAAGAGGATACAGTCGAAGATGACCTCGTGCGTATCGGCGGATTTGACAGGGATTTTATTAAAAAAATAAAAGAGCCGATCATTGGTATGACTGATCCGATGCGCTATCGCAACAAGGCACAGATTCCAGTCGGAATGATGCCTGATGGCAGGATTGTCACAGGCTTTTACGCAAGGCACTCGCACCGGATCATAGAACCGGATCCGTCAGTTGGCTGCCTGATCGGCGCGCCAGAAAATCAGGAGATAACTCACGCTATAAAGTCATGGATGTATGAAAACAAGCTTCGCGCCTACGATGAAACCACCCAAAAGGGCCTTATCCGCCACATTCTTATAAGGCACGGAGTTCATACCGGACAGGTCATGGTCTGCCTCGTTATAAACGGGAAATCTATACCTGCAATTGACAGTCTCGTGGAGAGGCTTACTGTCGCCTGCCCTGATATAACTAGCATCTGCATCAACATCAATAAAAATACTGGAAATGTAATCCTGGGTGAACGCACCGAATGCATCTGGGGTGAGCCTGTGATCACTGACAAGGTTGGAGATATAACCTTTGATATATCGGCGAAGTCGTTTTTTCAGGTCAATCCTGTCCAGATGGAAAAATTATACTCAAAGGCCTTGGAATACGCTGATCTGAAGGGCTCAGAGAATGTCTATGACCTGTACTCCGGAATTGGTACGATCTCACTTTTCCTGGCAAAAAAGGCTGGACATGTAACTGGTGTCGAGGTTGTTCCTGACGCTGTTAAGGACGCCGTAAGAAACGCGAAACTCAACGGTTTTTCAAATACGAATTTCTATACCGGAAAAACTGAGGATGTCCTTCCTAAGCTCGTTGCCCATGGCCGTCCTGCAGACGTGATCGTCTTAGATCCGCCTCGCAAGGGTGCTGAGAAATCTGTCTTAGAAACCATTCTCTCAGTCTCCCCATCACGAATCGTCTACGTCTCCTGCGATCCTGCCACCCTCTCCCGTGACCTCTCCATCCTCTGCGAAGACGGCACCTATGAACTGAAAAAATATACGCCAGTGGACCAGTTCCCAGAAAGTGTACATGTCGAGACGGTAGTTCTGCTGTCACGAGCAAATTGAAGCAGTGACATGTTAATGCAGCCAAGATTTGACTGTCGGATTCAGGAAAGGATTGCTTATGGAAAGCAGATTATCTCAGAGTTGTCAGAAATTTTAGATAAGCAAACTTCAGCAAATATCTTCCATTGCTTTTACCAGGCGGAAGACCTGCTCAGCTGTGTCCCCAAGATTCTGTGCTGCTGTATCCTTATCCATCGCTTCCTGCAGTGTGCAGATTCCACGAAGAATTGGGAAATACGCGTCTATTCCATGTGAGTTGCAGGCTTTTGCATCCTTTGCCACGCTTCCCGCAAAGGCAACTACTTTTTTATTGTAACGCTTTGCGATTTCAGCCACACCGACCGGCGCCTTGCCCATGACTGTCTGCCCGTCGAGCCTGCCTTCACCGGTTACTACGATGTCAGCCTCTTTGATGTAATCCTCAAGTCTCGTCTCATCGAGAACGATTTTGATTCCCGATTCGAGGACTGCATTTGTAAAAGTAAGAAAGGCAAATCCTAATCCACCGGCTGCTCCAGTTCCAGGATACTTTGGATCAGCTTTTGAAAAATTCTTTTTAGCAACCTCCGCGTAATTTGAAAGCCAGCCATCCATTTTCAGGATCATCGGTGAATCGGCTCCCTTCTGTGGACCAAAAACCACGCTGCAGCCTTTTTCTCCACAAAGAGGATTTGTTACATCGCAGGCTATGCGAAAGCTGCAAGAAGCAAGCTCAGGAGACACATTCGCGCTGCTTATTTCCGCAAGATTTTCAAGGCCCTGCGCTCCAGGAGCTGCATGATTTCCATCCTTATCGAGGAGGTCAAAGCCTAAAGCCTGAAGCATTCCGATTCCACCATCGTTAGTAGCGGAGCCCCCGATTCCCATGATGAAATGTCTGCATCCCCTGCTAATCGCGTCAAGGATCATCTCACCAACACCGCGGGTCGTTGCCTTGAGTGGATTTCTGTCTTCATCTCTTACCAGGGTAATTCCGGCAGCCTGGGACATCTCCATTACTGCCGTCTTGCCGTCGGCAAGAATTCCGTATTCTGCGTTTACTTTTTCACCAAGAGGACCGGTTACAGGAACTGTCATTATGGTTCCGCCCATTCCAATCGTAAGCGCCTCTACTGTTCCTTCACCGCCATCTGCAAGTGGCCTTACGATGACCTGTGCCTCAGGATCTGCCTGAAGGATTCCAGTCCTTACTGCATCACCAGCCTCGAGAGAGCTGAGGCTTCCTTTAAAAGAATCAATTGCAACTACCGCTTTCATATCGCATCTTCAATTATAAGTATGTCAATCCTCATATTCGCATATATATCCGAGATTACCCTTTATACTTTATCCTTTTGGAATAAAGCACAGCCGAACGGCGATATTCATTCAAATGTGAAAAATCAGATAGAAAATACCCTTCCATCCTTTCTCGGTGCTGCAGCGGGTACTGGACCATCTGGGTAACCAACGATTACATTATCGATGCCGACATATTTGTCCGGATCTATTCCTGCCTTCTCAAGGATTTTTCTGCCCTCTTCCGTCTCGAACTGCTCTTTACCGCGGTGAATCCAGCAGGAGCCTAATCCAAGTGAAGAAGCCTCGTTAAGCATATTTGTGATTATTGAGCTTCCATCATAAACTGCTGTGCCGATTTCCTTTGGAGAGAGAACTGCAAGGACAACCGGGGCACCATAGAAAGCATCCATGCCTTCGTGTCCCATGATTTTACCGTTTATTTTTCCAAGAGTGCGTACAGTCTCTGAGTCTGTAATCTTAAGGATTACAGCCTGCTGCCTGCCCATTCCTGTCGGTGCATAGAGTCCGGCCTCGACAACCTCGTCGAGAAGGTTCTCCGGAACCGGCTTGCTTAAATACTTGCGGACTGAACGTCTTGATTTGAGTGTTTCTAAAATGTCTGCCATATCATTTCCTTCTTTCTCTAATAATCATAAAGTATAAAACTCATGTATTTACCAAGAGTTGAGCTTTCAGGATTCATCTGGACATGTAAATCAGAACTCAACTATCGTAACTCCCGTGTCGCCTTCACCATAAGCGGCCAGGTGAAAGTCCTTGATATCCTTCTGTCTGGACAGATAGTCGTGGACTGCCTTTCTCAGGATACCTGAGCCCTTGCCATGGACTATACGCACCTGTGAGAGGTGGGAAAGTCTGGCATCGTCCAAATATTTGTCGAGAGTTCTTATGGCCTCATCTGAATTCATGCCGATAAGCATAAGTTCTGGTGAAATCGAGGCTGCCTTACTCATAGAGTGTCTCGTGCCGCCCTTTGACTTTTTAGCTGATGAGGATGAATCGCCGATAAGGGCTATATCGTCGATGTTTACCTTTGAGCGCATGATTCCCATCTGAACCTCGAGATTTCCTTTTGAATCAGGAAGAGAATGCACGGTGCCTTTCAGATTCATAGACAGAACTATTACATCATCGCCGACACGAAGCTTCTTCGCATCGACCTTTCTGCCCTGAAGAGCTGTAGTCTTCTTTGGCTTTAAAGCGGCCTTTCCCTGATGCTCCTTAATGGATTCGCCAAGGGCAGAACGCTGCCTCTCCATCTCAGACATATCAGGAGTGGCAGTTCCATACTTGTTGAAATTCCTGATGACGGTATCGGCCTGGTCCTTTGCGCGCTTGAGGATCTCTGCTGCCTCAGCGTTCGCCTTTGCAAGAATAGCGTCGGTCCTGTCAGAAAGCGAAGCGTCCTTCTGCTTTGCGCGATTTAAGAGTTTTTCAGCCTCTTCCGCATCATGTGCCGCCTTCTCCTGAGCCTTTATGACTGCAGACTGCTTCTGCTCAAGGCCTGTGACCAGATCCTCGAAGTTCTGGTCCTCCTGGTTCATTCGGGCCGCGGCGTCATTTATAATCTCATCCGAAAGTCCGAGCTTTTTACTGATGGCAAAGGCGTTTGATTTTCCCGGAACTCCGATCAGAAGTCTGTAGGTAGGCGAAAGCGTCTCTACAGAGAATTCGAGACTTGCATTCTCGACTCCCGGTGTGGTCAGGGCATAGGCCTTTAGCTCCGGGTAGTGAGTCGTCGCCATAGTCCTGATTCTCTCCCTGTGCAGCTCGTCGAGAATCGACTCTGCAAGCGCCGCTCCCTCGGAAGGATCAGTTCCTGCGCAGAGCTCATCAAAAAGTACGAGTGCTGTCCTCTCCGCCTTCTGCGGCAGATGTACCTGGCGCAGGATTTTTACGATATTTGTCATGTGTGAGCTGAAGGTCGAAAGCGACTGCTCGATAGACTGCTCATCTCCAATATCCGCATAGACATCGTTAAATACTGCAATCTCTGACCTGTCGGCTGCAGGGATATAAAGCCCCGCGCAGGCCATCAGAGTAAGCAGTCCTACTGTCTTTAAGGAGACTGTCTTTCCGCCGGTGTTAGGGCCTGTTACGACGAGGAGATCAAAGTCCTTTCCCAGGTTCACATCTATAGGCACAACCTTCTTCGGGTCTAACAGCGGGTGACGGGCTTTTTTAAGATCAATCCGTCCGTTGGTATTAAGAAGAGGCTCCATAGCGTTCTCACTCTGCGCCAGTCTTCCCTTTGCAAAAATAAAATCGAGCTCGGCAAGTATTTTAAAATCCTGAACTATCGTACCGATGTGTTCGTTTGCTTTTCCAGAAAGCTCCTCGAGAATTTTCTTGATTTCTTCCTGTTCGTCGAGGTGAAGCTCACGAAGGTCGTTATTCAATGATACGACGGCAGCTGGCTCTATGAAAAGTGTGGCTCCTGAACCTGACTGGTCGTGAACCATTCCAGGGACACTGCCCTTGTGCTCAGCCTTTACCGGAAGGCAGTATCTGCCGTCGCGCATAGTTACAACTGAATCAGACAGATAGTCTCTCTGGGAATTTAGGAGCTCGGTCATTTTTGACCTGATGCGGTCGCCCATCAGTCCTATCTGCCTTCTGATAGAGCGGAGTGCAGGTGAAGCATCCGATGAGATCTCGTCCTCTGAAATGATGCAGCGGCTTATCTCATTTCTAAGAGTCTCCACACCATCGAGATCGTTGAAATAGTGAGTCAGAGAATCTCCCTTGGTATCAGTTCTGCCCGGCGCGCCGTAATTTTTCACGCGGGATGAAACCGTAAGAATGCTTACAACTGAAAGAAGCTCTGTCGTGTTTAAAGAGCTTCCGATGTCGAGCCTTTTTCTGAGCATAGAAGGATCGTGTATTCCGGAAAATGACACCTCACCCTTCTTAAAGAGGCGCTGGAGTGCGTCTCCGGTCTCCCTCTGTCTGATGCGGATTTTTTCTATATCGCTGATTGGGTTTAAAAGCTGGCAGTATTCGCGTCCCTTCTCTGAGGTCGCGAAACCAGCCAGCCTTTCTATGATTTTATCGAATTCTAGTGTGTGTAATACTTTTTTATTCATGGAAAAATTATATCACCTTGTGCAAATGCCCGCAAGACGTGCCTATGGCGCAGGCGATACAGACCTCCCAGCTGTCTGATTCTGATTTTTGCCAATCAGGGTGAAAAGCACTATAAGCGCTAAAAGTATAGCTGAGATCATCGAGCCATTGTGCCAGTCGTAGGCATTGAAGTAGCTTCCGATAAGACTTCCCATGATGTAAGTCGAATTGTAGAGCATATCGAGCACTACATAGTTCGTCATCGCCGGGAGGAAGACCATCGTGATACCGCTCGCTATGCCGGGCATAGACAACGGGAGGATCACTGAAAAGAAAAGCCCCTTCCTGTCAGCTCCTAAGTCCCTGCCTGCCTCGAGCAGGGACTTATCCATTTCATCGAAAACATTAAAAATCGGCAGGATCATAAACGGGAGAAAGTCATATACCTGCCCGACTATCGTATTAAAAAACGGATAATACGCGAGGTTCCCCTCGATAAAATCCAGCATCTCCTTAAGTGCCGTAACCCTGAGTGTAAAGTTTATCCACATAGGAACTATCGCTAAAAGCAGCAGCGTTCTTTTTCTCTTAAAGCCGCTCCTCGCAAGCGCATAGGCAGTCGGATAAGCAATGAGAAGACAGACCACAGTAGTCACGAGCGCTACGAAAAGGCTGTAGACCAATGTTGCTATTGTTCTCGAGCTCTTGAAAAATCCAAGGAAATTCTCCAGGGTAAAATGACCGCTCCCGTTGGTAAAC
>SAMEA3663178__coassemble_451_pt1 | contig 11067 bp, 10 predicted proteins | sample SAMEA3663178__metabat2_low_PE_006 | metagenome-assembled genome bin SAMEA3663178 (sample SAMEA3663178) | pig gut metagenome | biome: pig gut; feature: pig-associated habitat; material: faeces | place: Denmark | collected 2012
TGTGTTTCATAACCACTTTGATGCCTTTCGAAGAAAGGCACATGTATAATAATGTGAATCAGTATTGAATTCAGACAAGCTGCCCCATAGGATTCCTTTTTGGATTCTGTGGGGCAGAATGGTTTTAAATAAAAAACTTATTTTATAGTGTTGGAATTGTTGACTAGAGCCATCAATACGCCTATTATTAAGGTAATTAAAAATATTACGGAACTATCGTAGTAAAGTAACTTTTTAACTATTATCAATCATATAGTAGGAAACATAAATGACTAAGATAAAGATATCAAGCAATCCATATTTAAAACAGATAGATTATTATGTAGAGAACGGCACTAAGGGTTGGGAAAATATAAATGAAAACCCTGATTATAATGGAAAATTAAAAAGTGATAAGTTTATTCATGGCTTTTTCCCATTTATAGTTGAGGATATTGTAGAAGACATAATAGATGAATATTATGATGATACTGACGCTATAGAGTTGTATTTTGATGGAACACCAGATGAGTATGAGAATCTTTGCAAAGCATGTGAGAATCAGAAATTTGATGGAAAAATAAAAGTTAACGATGGTGACAGTCATTTAAATAATGCATATGAGATACTTCCAAAAATTATAGAAATATTTAAGCGCGTTCAGCCAATTGTAGAGAAAACAGAGGAAGAAAATGCGTCAGATAAGGATTTTGCAGCCAACGATATCAACAAATTCTTTGATGCATCAGATGAAATAATTCCTATATGTGTAATTGGAAATTACAGTGCCGGTAAATCTACGTTTATCAATTCCCTGATTGGAGCAGAAATCCTTCCTAGTGGTGATAAAGCTGTTACGGCAAGAGTTTATAAGATTTATCAGGAAAAGCAGTCGGAAAAAGCATTTATCAGTTTTTCATATGGAGAAAAATCAGTTGAGCTTAGTTTTGTAACAGATCAATTTGAAATCAGTGGAATTGATGATGTATATTTACTGACAAAGACATTAAACGACAATCTTAATAAAATTAATGATAAGAAATTGGTTACAATGGTAAATTGTGCTCTGTCGGTTATCAATAGTTATAAAAATAATGATGAAAATGATATTGGTGCAATCATAGAGATACATTATCCATTTGTAAAAGGATTGTGGGGTGATTTCAAAGGAAGTTTTGTAATCCTTGATACCCCAGGATCAAATGCAGCTTCACATGCTGATCATAAAGAAGTTCTTTTGGAAGCTATGCGTGGTATGTCAAATGGCATCCCTGTTTATGTGTCAGAATATGATTCACTTGACAGCACAGATAATGTAGAGTTATACGATGCCGTCCGTGAAATGGAAGGTCTGGATTCGCGATTTACTATGATAGTCGTTAATAAGGCAGATGGTTCCAATCTTCCAGCTGAAGGTCTTTCTGAAGAAGAGCAGGATGAAATCTTAAATCAGTCTATTCCGAAAAATTTGTATTCTAGTGGGCTGTTTTTTGTATCTTCTATAATGGGGCTTGGTTCAAAAACAAATGGTTACTTTATAGATGATCATTATGATGAAGTATTTGATTTGAATAAAGAGAACTATGGAAATGATAATAGCCGTCATTACAAAGAACTTTATAAGTATGACATCATGCCTGATCAGATAAAGGAAAATGCAATCGAATCAGCTGAAAGAGAGGCAGAGACAGGGGATCGTATATATGTGAACAGTGGTACTTATAGTATAGAGGAAGCTATTCATCAGTTTGCAGTCAAATACGCTTCATACAATAAATGCCAGCAGTCTAAGCTTTTCTTAAGGAAAGTAATAGATCTTACTGAAAATAATCTTCAGGCAGCTATTGAAAAAAGAGAAAATTCTAAAAAGGAGATGGAAGAAAAACTTGAGCGTGACAAAAAGCAGATGATTCAGGATATAGAACAGAATGCCAATTCAGAGAGGGATTCTTACATAAACCATTATCAGATATATATCTCTAAAACAGTTGAGAACCAGAAGAAGTATTATTCGCTTCAGGATTTGACAAAGATGCAGGAATCCTATACTGAAAAGGAAAAGAAAAATTTTGAGACAGACACACAGAAAAAAGATGCTATCGAGCATGCAAATAATATAGGACAAGCATTCAAAAAGGGATTTAATGCTTTTGTTGAGAGAAAAGGAATTCAGGAGAGTATGGATGCTGGTAAGACGATAACAAATGAAATCAAGGAACTAATAGGCAGTGGATTTGTTATAGTTCAGAACAATATCGATGTGGATAAGCAGGCATCTTCAGATGTTATTGGAGAAGTAAACGGTGAATTCATTCAGCAGGTTAAGAATGCAGAGAAATCAATTGATAAAGCAGCAACAGATTACTGGAATAACTGTTCTCAAACGTTCAGGAATAAACTTGCAGATGTAGTAAAATCTACTACTCTTTCAGAAAATAAGAAGGATGAAATAACAGATATTATTCGGAACTATAAATCTCTGAAACTTGATATATATAAATTTCAGCTGGGAGATTTTGATCATCTGTTTGATATTGGTGATTTTAAGGTTATGCAGACTAACAAAATAATTCTTATTAAGCTGGTTAATACTTATAAAAATAAGATAATTGAGACTGTAAACAATATGGCTTCTGATATTAGGGAAAGCTATCAGAATAATTTTAATGAATGGTCGGAAAATATCGTTAATATCGTAAGAGCTCATATTGTTGACTATAGCCCTGAACTTAAGGAACAACAGATTGAGATTGATAAGGAAACTAATCATATAAATGAGCTTAAGACACGTGAGAACAAGCTTAATATGTGCAATAAGCAGATAGACATTCTTACAGATTGGCAGTCTGATTGATGGGTAATTATTAAATGGAGAAGAGATAATGGGAATAAAACAAGCTATATCAAAAACAGGCAATAGAATAGGTAATGGGATAAATAAGCTGGCAAAGCTTAGCTCTGATCAGGTAAAGGATATTGAGGACCGCAGAAATAAATATCTTACTGAGATGCCTGATCCAAATGATTCCACTGCTACTGCTTTGACTGAAAAACTCCTGGCCGCAAATGGAGTAGAAATCTATAATGCTTATCTTCCTCAGATAGACAGTTTGTATGTCCCAGTAAGTGAAGAGGCAGAATATGATGACAGAAAATTTGATGCAGGTCATAATATTCGATATTTCAAAATTACAAAATGGGTGTCAAATAAGCAGGAAAATAATATCGAGAAACTGATAAACGTATATGAAGTGCTTTCAGATGAGGAATGTAATATTGCACTTGTATTCCATAGAGGTGTAGATGGATCAGATGTTTATCTGGCTGTGACAAACACTCTTAATTCTTTAGATAATAATGATGCTAATAGTTATAAGAACAGACTTGAAGACGCAATAAGAGGTAATTTCCCAGGAGCAGAATGGGCTGATGAAGGACGGGGGATTATTCCGTGCTTGAACAATAATCTAAAGTATTCGGTTGCTTCTGCGACTAATATCCCTACGGAGAAATCAGAAAAGTTTATCAGTCAGACAATTGAAAAACTGTTAGATGGAGTTGTACCTAAAAATAAAAGTGAAGAGTATACTATTATTCTTTTAGCTACTCCGATTCAGGATGTGGATGAAAGAAAGCTTAGACTAGAAGAAATTTACTCCGGACTAGCGCCATATGCAGGATGGTCTACTAACTTCTCAGTAAGAGAAGATAATTCAGTAATTTCATCATTTACTGCCGGAATTAATGTAGGTGCCAGCGCCGGAGTTCAGAATGGTAATAATTCATCTATAACAAATTCTAATGGAACGACAGATTCATCAAGTACTGCTGAGGGTTCAAATGCTTCACAGTCTCAGACAAATACTGTAGGAAACTCTGATTCAGTGGGATCTTCACAATCAAATGGAACTTCGGCAGGAAATACTGAAACAACTGGTATGTCTCATAGTAATGGAATGGAGTATTCGAATTCTGATTCAGCTGGAGTATCTGTTGGAAACAAAAGTATAGTAGGTGCCAATTATCAACATGGATATACAAGAGGAAGAAATTTCTCTGATAGTACTAATCAAAGTATAGCTGAATCATTAACAAAAACAGCTACTGAAACAGCTAGTAAAAATTTTACCAGGTCAGCAAGTGAAGCATTATCAAGTACTGTTGGTAAGAGCCTTGTAAATACATTAGGAAAAGCTGTTACTAAGACAGCGGCTGTTACAAATGGAGTTTTTAAAGCTACTAATCTGGGTGTAAATTTCGGTGCAAATTTTGCCAGATCATCAAGTGTCACGGCAACAATCGGCAAGGATGAGGGGATTACACAGAACTTCACCAATTACAATATCAAGCATTCTCTTGAACTTCTTGAAGAGCAGATGAAACGTTATGAGGAGAGCTCTGCGCTTGGAATGTGGGATTTTGCCGCTTACATACTTAGTGAGGATTCGGATATAGCAGAAAATGTAGCGCATTCATATATTGCGCTGACTGAAGGTGAGAAATCATATATGTCTCATTCATCTGTTAACTTCTGGAGAGGTGATCTCCCGGATAGTTCTGATGCCGAGGAAATCTGTACCTACTTAAGAGAACTCAGACATCCTATTTTTGGACTTAATCCAGAGATTACAAGTGATGATCCATCATTTAATGTGTACCCAGCAATAGTAACGGCCACTACCGCATTAACCGGAAAAGAGCTGGCATATTCACTTAATTTTCCGAGAAAATCGATCGCAGGGCTTCCAGTGTTAGAATGTGCGGAATTTGGTCGAAATGTAATAACCTATGATGACATGAAACCTGATCCAGAACAGCTGCAGCTTGGAAAAATCTATCATATGCATCATGAAGAGAGAACTCCGGTTTCTCTTTCAAAAAAATCATTGGCATCTCATGTATTTATCACCGGAAGTACAGGCTCAGGAAAAAGCAATACTGTTTACCAGATACTTGACGAGGCAGAAAGAAATAATGTCAAATTCCTGGTTATAGAGCCAGCAAAGGGTGAATATAAGGATGTGTTTGGAAATGATTCGGATGTTTCAGTATATGGTACTAATCCGAATATATCAGAACTATTGAGAATTGATCCGTTTAGTTTTCCTAAAGGAATACATGTGTATGAGCATATGGACAGGCTGGTTGAGATATTTAATGTATGCTGGCCTATGTATGCGGCAATGCCTGCTGTATTAAAGAGCGCTATTGAACAGTCATATGCTGATTGTGGATGGGATTTAAGAAAATCGACAAATGAGTATGGAGATGATTTGTTTCCATCGTTTTCTGACGTGGCTAGAAACATAAAAACTATAATCGATTCCAGTGAATATGATAGTGAAAATAAAGGAGCTTACAAAGGCTCTCTTTTGACAAGACTTAAATCCCTGACTAATGGTATCAATGGAATGATATTTACAAGAGATGCTTTGTCAGATGAAGAACTATTTGATAAAAATGTGATTATTGACCTAAGCAGAGTAGGTTCCAGTGAGACCAAATCTCTTCTTATGGGAATGCTGGTTCTCAAATTACAGGAGCATAGAATGACTGAGATCCATAGTATGAATAGTGGGTTAAAGCATCTTACTGTTTTGGAGGAAGCACATAATCTGCTTAAGCGCACATCATCAGATCAACCTGTTGAAGGTGGAAATCTTCTGGGAAAGAGTGTAGAGATGATTTCCAATGCTATAGCTGAAATGCGAACATATGGAGAAGGTTTTGTAATCGTAGATCAGGCACCTGGACTTCTTGACATGGCTGCCATCAGGAATACAAATACAAAGATTATCATGAGACTCCCTGATCAGGAAGACCGGGAACTTGTTGGTAGGGCGGCAAGCCTGAATGATGACCAAATTATTGAACTGGCAAAGCTTCCATGTGGTGTAGCTGCTGTTTATCAGAATGAATGGGTGCAGCCTGTACTTTGTAAGATACAGTATTTCGAAACTCCAAAGTCACCATTTAGTTATAACAGTACAAGATATACTGAATCAAAAAATGATATTGATGATCGTATCGAAATTGCGGAGATGCTGAGTAATGGTACGAAGATTGCAGAAGAAAATATTTTGAAAGATATCAGGCCTAAGATGCAGGGAATGCTGATAGATTCATCAGTTCAGGTCACAATAATGGAAATGCTTCAAAATCCGCCTGAAGAGCCTAGAATGACAAAGCTTGCTCCAATTTTCAATGATTTATTCCCTCAGGTAACAGAGGCAGTTCAAAGGGCATATGATGACGCAAGAAAGCCAGAAGAATGGACATGGCAGGCAGAGAAAGCTCTCCTTGATTTAGGTGTTACGAATATTGCAGATCAGGTAAGAAGAGATATTATTCAAGGATGCATTACCTATTATATCTTTATCGAAAAAGGAAATGAAAAAGCATTAAAAGAGTGGAGTAATCGAGGAGAACTGCGATGAGTTTTGGAATCTCAGAATTTTTCAATAAGAAAGAAATAGGCAATAAAAGCCAGGATGTAAAATCATTCGATGTTGATGAGCGTGTTAAGCCAGAAATATCGGATACTGCCCAAAATAATGAAACGAAGCCATCATTTGATCCTGATAAAAGGATAAGTGAAGTACCCAATGAACGTTTGAATGAGACTGTTGATGACAATTTTGACCCGGATAGACGTATAGAGAATAAAGAAATCTATGGTGATAAATTTTATGTTCCTAAGGAGAAACGAATAGACTTTGCTGTTAAGGGAAGCCGTGGTGAATGGAAGGGAGATCCTGGAAATTCGGAATTTCGACCATCAGATCCAGATGCAAGGAAAACATTAGAAAAATATGGACAGACAGGGATTGAATATCGTGATGGAAATCCAGATTTTAGCAAAGTATCTAAGGAAATATTTCAAATTCCGCATATGACTTCAGATATAGTTACTAATTATGCTCAAGCTGATAAAATGTGTGCTGAAAAATGGAATAAGGAAGCTAAGGACAACAGAACAGATTGGAGTGCTGCTAAGGTTGCAAGATGGCGTTCAGAAAATAAATATGCATGGCATGAATGCACTGATAGAAAAACAGTTGACTTAGTTCCAAGAGAAATTCATGATCAGTGTAAACATTATGGTGGTAGAGCAGAATGCAAACGATATGAGCAGGCACTCGGAATTTATAAAGGAGGCAAATTTGATGAATAAGCAAAAGATAACAATTTGGGGACGTAACTTCAATCTTCCTATAGAGTATACTGGTTTTCCGGATGAAAATATGACTGAAGAACAAAGGATAGCAGTTGATAAGCTGATAGATTCAATGAATGATTTAACAGATTCTTCAGGTGTTGAAAAGTATATATTAAAGGAAAATGGTGATGATGTTGGCGGAAAAATAGATAATATTTTTAAGTATGTTATACCGACAGCATTATTTGCACCTATACAAAGAAGTAAAAGAATAATTGCAATACTTTGCGATTACAGATTTGATGAAGAACACGGGATAGCCGTTGTTTTTGAAAACGAAAAATTTAAAAAAGTATGTCCACAGGATGATGTGCTGTAATATCAAAACCAAAATACAAAACTCATATGATACCATATAGCTATCCTATAAAACAGCATCCATAAGATGCAAATTTTTTGAAAGGATGGCGAATATTATGAATGGTGTAATGAAGGGTATGATTTTGGTTTTAGTGGCCTTATATGCTATATCTCCAGTTGATGCTTGCCCGGGGCCGGTTGATGACTTGATAGTTATCCTGATGGGAATAGCAGCGACAAGAATTAAAAATGAAAGAGAGTAGGACTTAGTGAGTCAGGGGTTTGTCCCATGGCTCACTATGTGGTATAGGAACGATTATGAATAGAAGAATGTTTTTTGTTGAGATTTGTCAAGAGAACAGAGAGATAGTTAAAAATAATGAATATACTTACAATGAATCTGGTGATGTAAAAGTCCATTTTGATCATTCTTTGCAGGATCATCAAAGGGTAGTGGTCTATTCTCCTAAGAAGCTGAAAGAACTTGTTGGGAAATATCAAAATCCTGAGCAATCAGTGGATTCTGAAAAAATACAAGTCATTGACGAAGACAGCTTTGCTACTCCAACTGACTGTGTTTTGAATTTCGCAAACTCACGCCATCCTGGTGGCGGATATCTGAGTGGGGCATCAGCACAGGAGGAAGCTCTATGTCGGCAGTCAACACTTTATGCATCGATAGATTCTGAGGATGCCAGAGCTATGTATGATAGTAATATGCATGTGAAAGATCTCGATACAGATTATCTGCTGCTTTCACCATGTGTAGAGGTATTTCGCGACTGCCATATGAATTTGTTAGAGCAGCCGCATACCACAGCGGTGATATCTGTGGCAGCACCAAATATTTTTGGAAGAGCCCGTGATGTAAACATAGACAGACTTCGAGAGTATTACAGAAAAAGAATTAGACATATCCTATGCGTATCAGTTGAAAATGGCTACCATTCAATCACTCTTGGCGCATGGGGATGCGGTGCTTTCGGAAATGAACCATTAGAGGTCGCTGATGCATTTAAAGATATTTTGGAAAATGAGGGATTTGGCGTTTATTTTGACCAAATAGTTTTTGCTATACCGGATATCAATAGTAGAAACTACAAGGTCTTTAATGAAGTGCTGAAATAATAAGTCTTTATCATGAAAAATTGGATTTTAACACATTAGAATGGTGTATAATATAAGCATATGCTGTAGAAAATATTTCACTGATGAATCTGATATTTGCTGGAGGAGATTAGCCATGAATTTTTCTATATTAAAGGGTAATATTGTTGATGTAAAAGTAGATGCTATTGTATTGCCTGCTAATACACATCTTAAAGAGGGAAGCGGTGCATCGGCAGCGATATTTGAAACTGCTGGAAGAAAGAAGCTAACAAAGGCATGTGCTGAGCGGAAACATTGTGATCTTGGTTCAGCTACAGCGACATTAGCCTATGATCTTCCAGAAAAGTATATCATTCATGCCGTTGTGCCAAAATGGATTGATGGAAATCATAACGAGTATTCCTTGTTAAGTACCACATACGCATAGGCTCTTGAACTAGCTGATGTTATGGAATGTAAAAGTATGGCATTTCCACTTCTTGCATCAGGCAATAATAAATTTGATAAGGATTTGGCCTTTGATATTGCAGTTGAGAGTTTTCAAAGATTTCAGCCAAAAAATCTTGAGACTATACAGTTGATCATATATGGGAATCATATTTCTGAGCTGGTGAAATCAAAAGGTTTCTCTGTATCTGTTCTTCCTGTAAATCTCGATAAAGAAAAAAAGCGGATGGAACGTAACAAGGAAGCTGAGAAAGTAATTAACGATGCTGCAGATGTTGCACGAAAACTTGTACTTGAGAATCTTCAAAAAGGAATAGACTATATGAAGGTCCCCGAACATAGAGAAAAATTAATGGAAGATGGCATTCATATTTTTAAGCTAATTTTAGGAAATAGGAAATCAATAACTTTTATAGATAAAAATATGCAGTAGAAGAATAATTGAGATTATATATGATGTATCCGTTTATGACATTAAATGATAATACTGAAATTGTTCATTCAGAAAAATTGGATGATGGCTCGGTAAAGGTTTATATAGAAAAGCCGGATGAAAAAGACTGCTTTCATCATATGACAGTTTACTTTCCGTCATATAAAATTACAGAAGTAACAGGCTTCACTGACGAAGAAGTAAAGAAATACATGGACATAATCAAATCTTCGGCACCTGCGTTAAAAAAATTGGTACCGTAGATAAGAATTGAGAAAGGATTTTTTATGAAGAAGTTTTTGGTTTTCGTTGTTCTTGTGGTGGTTATCCTTTTGGGATTTTTTGTTGTGATACCTCATTTTACAGCAAGCACAAAGACTTCCAGTCAGACGCAGCAACTGCAATTAAAGAATATTGGTGAACTGGCGACCCAGGAATGTGATGTAGTTCAGGTTGAAACAATCACTAAGGATTCATTGAAAGAAAAGTACGGAATAGATCTTCCTTTGATTGGCTCGGAAGTGATTTATAGTTATACTGTAAAAATAAAGGCGGGCTATGATTTTTCCAAGATTGACTATCAGGAAGATGATGATCAAAAAATTGTATCGATCAAGCTGCCAGAAGCAAAGGTGTTGTCTAATGAAGTGGATACCGATTCGTTTAAATGTTATTCGGATTATCAGAGTATTTTTAATACTATCTCACAGGATGATCAGAATAAGGCGCTGGATAATCTGAAGAAGGATGCTGAGCAGACTGCACTGGATAATGGTTTACTGGACAATGCTGAAACTAACGCACAAAAATATTTGACTACAATGATTCAGCAGATTCTTGGATCTGATTATAAGGTGAAGTTTTAATTCTTATAGGATGGGTTTGTAAATGATAACACTATTTTGTATTCTATTGATTATTGCCTTTTTAGTAGGCATCGTGAAGGTATTTGGCTGGCTGCTGTCAGCGGCTTTTCATCTGGTTCCGTTTTTGTTTGGACTGTTTATGGCTATATGTGTAATTGCGATTGCCGCCTATCTGTTGGGAATTGTCGGAGTCATAATTGCTATAATAGTAATTATAGGATTATGTGCGGGAAGGCACCATATGAGTTAATGAGCAGTATTTGGAAGTCTCATTTATGAAGACGAAAATAAGGGCAGGTGAATCACCTGCCCCTTTTTACTATCGCTTTTTGGAGATGCTAAATTCTCGCTGTTTATTTTTCCTTGGGGATAGTTATCAGCTTTCAAGAGGCACGAATTCCTTGAAACCAAGATTAGTAAGATTGAAGCCTATCTTATTAAGTCCGATTTCACAATGTTCCAGGCAGTTAGGAACGATCTGCTTTGAAGTGAAGTTACTCTCGAAATAATCTGAGAATGTGGTAGTGTTTTTGGTGATAATGAAATATATAGTTGTTGACCTGTTTTTACATGAATTCCGTACCGATTGAAGAATATTGGCGTATGGTACGGAAAACGATGACAAGCTTTGCCATGAATTCCGTACCATTTGAAGAATACTAGCGTATGGTACGGAAAAAGCATAGAAGCTTTGACATGATTTCCGTACCAAC
>SAMEA3663178__coassemble_462_pt1 | contig 10969 bp, 7 predicted proteins | sample SAMEA3663178__metabat2_low_PE_006 | metagenome-assembled genome bin SAMEA3663178 (sample SAMEA3663178) | pig gut metagenome | biome: pig gut; feature: pig-associated habitat; material: faeces | place: Denmark | collected 2012
AATATTGGATTCTATTGCCATATCAAACACCTCCATCTATTTTCCTAACAACATTATATTCTGGTCTTCGGGAAAAATCAATAAATATTCCTATATATTTTCCAATATATTTATAAGATAAATTTTTCTTGATATCACTATCATCCCGCAATCTTATCATATTGTATGACTTTAGAATTTTCCCCTTGTCTTTATTTACATACTTCACAAACATTTCACATAGCTCCATTGAATTATTTGGTAAAATATGACAAAATAGATGTAACTAGTTGAGCAAATTTGTGCGATTTGTTCAAAAAATTTGGGCACTTTAAAGAATGTATGGAGGAAATTATTATGCAGAGATTTACAAATCCACGTGACCTGTACCATGGCAAGGGCGCTCTTGAGGCTTTAAAGACTTTGAAGGGAAAGAAAGCCATCATCTGCGTAGGCGGCGGATCCATGAAGAGATTCGGCTTCCTCGGAAGAGCTGAGGAGTATCTTCACGAGGCCGGTATGGAGACAGCTCTCATCGAGGGAATCGAGTCAGATCCATCAGTAAAGACTGTTATGGACGGCGCCAAGAAGATGGAGGAGTTCCAGCCGGACTGGATCATCGCTATCGGCGGCGGCTCACCAATCGATGCAGCTAAGGCTATGTGGATCAAGTATGAGCATCCGGAGTGCACCTTCGAGGACATGTGTAAGGTCTTCGCACTTCCAGAGCTCCGCCACAAGGCTAAGTTCTGCGCAGTATCATCTACCTCAGGTACAGCTACAGAGGTCACAGCCTTCTCCATCATCACAGACTATGAGAAGGGAATCAAGTATCCTATCGCTGACTTCCAGATCACACCGGATGTAGCTATCGTAGATCCTGAGCTGGCTGAGACAATGCCTAAAAAGCTTGTGGCTCACACCGGAATGGATGCTATGACACATGCTATCGAGGCCTTTGTTTCTACAGCTGCTTCTGATTTCACAGATGCCCCGGCTCTTCGTGCAATGACACTTATTAAGGATAACCTGATTCAGTCCTACAACGAGGACAAGTCAGCAGGAGATGCTATGACATCCCGTGACATCATGCACAACGCACAGTGCCTCGCAGGAATTGCTTTCTCAAGCGCCTCACTTGGAATCGTTCACTCTATGGCTCATAAGACTGGTGCAGCATTTGCAGACTACGGCGCTCACATCATCCACGGCGCTGCAAACGCTATGTACCTGCCAAAGGTTATCGCCTTCAACGCTAAGGATAAAAGAGCTGCAGAGAGATATGCATTCATTTCTGACTATCTCGCACTCGGCGGCACCTCAGAGCAGGATAAGATTGCAAAGCTCATCGACCTGCTTCGCGGCATGAATGATAAGCTGAACATTCCTCACTGCATCAAGAACTATGGTGCTGACAGCTATCCTACAGAGCAGGGCTTCGTTCCTGAGGAGGTATTCCTCGAGAGGCTTCCTGAAATCGCAAAGAATGCTATTCTCGATGCCTGCACTCTTACGAACCCACGTCCACTGAGCGCTGACAATAGCGAGGACATAGAGCTTATGGAGAAGCTCCTCAAGGCATGCTACTACGACTCAGAGGTAGATTTCTGATAACGTTTATTTTTCACTGAAGTAAAGGACATCCGGGCTCCGATGGAGGCCGGATGTTTTGACCTAGGGACTGACTTGAGTTAAGCTTCAAAAAATAAACGCACAATGGATATACTCGGGAGATTTTTATGAACAAGAAAAAAATAATCGCTGCCGGGACAGCTGGAGCTGTTGCACTTACAGCATCGGTCGTCGACCTGAAGCTTGCAGAATATGTCGGCGAGATCAAACGGCAGACACTTGACGAGGCATACGAATGGCAGAAGGAGCACTACGATGTCTCTTTCTTTGATGATCTGAAGAAAGAAGATTACGTAGTCGCATCGTACGATAATTACGAGCTTCATGTGATCTGCTGCTACGCCAAAAATCCATCAGACAAATATGTGATAATCTCACATGGCCACACCGATAACAGATACGGCAGCATGAAATACATGCAGATTTATCTGGACGCAGGCTATAACTGCATCATCTACGATCTGAGGGGACATGGTGAGAATAAAAAGACCTTCTGCACCTACTCGATACGTGAGTCAAAGGACCTCAATTGTCTGATAGAAGACACCTATCAGAGATACGGAAAAGACATCTATCTGGGACTGCACGGCGAATCCTTGGGAGCCGCCACCTCAGTCGCAGTTTTAAAATACAAGCCAAGGGTAAAGTTCGTCGTAGCCGACTGCGGCTTTGCTGATATCGAAAACGTCATCAAGGGAGGAATGACAGAAATGCACCTGCCACAGTTCCTCTACACTCCGATGGCAGCGGCATACAGACTGCACTACGGCTACTCATTAAAGCAGGCTAGGCCAGTCGATTCACTAGGTGACAACGAGGTCCCGATCTGCTTCATCCATGGCGCAAAGGATTCGTTTATCCTGCCGGACCACAGCCGAAGGATGTACGCGATGACAAAGGGATATAAGGAACTGCATATAATACCGAAGGCAGAGCATGCCGGTTCAGTTCTGGCTGCCCCAGAGAAATACAAGAAAATTGTTGAGGATTTTTTAAATAACATCTGATAGATTGCGGCCCAGAAAGGCCAAAAACATTATCATGGTCCACAACCAACAGCCTATAAAAAAGGAGGGAAGAAGTTTGAAACTCATCCACCTGGCTGATCTTCATCTCGGGAAGCGCGTAAATGAATTCCCGATGATCGAAGACCAGAAACACATCTTAGGAGAAATCCTGCGTATCATAGATGACGAAAAGCCTGACGGCATCATGATTGCAGGCGACGTCTACGACAAATCAATTGCTTCGACTGATGCGATAAAACTGTTTGAGGATTTTCTGATGCAGATTGCAGAGAGGAAAATCAAAACCTACATCATCAGCGGAAATCACGACTCAGCTGAGCGTCTTTCATTCGGATCGAAGTTCATCGAAAAAAGCGACATTTACATAGCACGGGCGTACAACGGCGAAGAGCCTTTGAAACCGTACACCCTTTCCACTGGTGGTGTCAGTGTCGACATCTACATGCTTCCATTCATCAAACCGGCAGATGTCAGAAACGCATTTTCAGAAAAAGGCATAAAGCTTGATAGCTACACAGACATGATGAAGGCTGTTATAGATGAAGCAGCCCCAGACCCGACGCATTTCAACATTCTGATTGCCCACCAGTTTATCACTGGAGGCGTGCGGTCTGACTCCGAAGAGATTTCTGTTGGAGGCCTGGACAATATCGACGCTGACGTATTCGCGCCATTTGACTATGTGGCGCTGGGGCATCTGCACGGCCCACAGAAAGTGTCTCGCGATACGATAAGATACTCAGGTTCGCCGCTCAAATATTCATTTTCTGAGGAGCATCAGAATAAATCAGTCACGATAGTTGAGATAGAAAGCAAGGACGATATCAGTATCAGAACAACTGATTTGAAGCCTCTCCACGACCTGCGTACTATAAAGGGTACCTACGAGGATCTGACCAATAAGGAAAAAATAAACGCCGCCGCCACAGATGACTACATCCAGGCAGTTCTTACAGATGAGGAGGACGTTCCGGACGCAGTAGGGAAGCTCCGCCGCTTCTACCCGAATCTGATGCATCTCAAATATGACAACACCAGAACCCGTGTCAATCAGGAGCTAAGTGACGAGGTAGATGTCGACAGCAAATCTCCTCTTGAACTTTTTGAAGAGCTCTATCAAAAAATAAACAATCAACCGATGAACGAGGACCAGAAGAATCTCGCTTCATCACTGATAGAAAAGATCTGGGGGTGAAGCTATGAGACCATTAAAACTTACAATGTCTGCCTTTGGCTCCTATGCCGGAGTGCAGGAGCTCGATATGGACGCCCTGGGCGGGAGCGGTCTTTACCTGATCACAGGAAAGACCGGTGCCGGAAAGACAACGATATTCGACGCAATCACCTTTGCGCTCTACGGCTCAGCAAGCGGCGACAACAGAACGCCTGCAATGCTGCGCTCGCAGTATGCCGACCCGAAAACACCAACCTTTGTCGAGCTTTTATTTTTACATCAGGGAAAAATATACCGCATCAGAAGAAATCCCGAGTATCAGCGTCCAAAGGCCAGAGGCGAAGGGTTCACGAAACAGACCGAGGAGGTCGAGCTCGAGCTCCCTGACGGAGATATGCTGACCTCGAGGAAGGATGCGGATAAGAAAATCATTGAAATCCTAGGGCTTACGAAGGACCAGTTCTCAGGGATTGAGATGCTCGCTCAGGGCGACTTCCAGAAGGTGCTTTTAGCAGATACCAGGACAAGGCAGGAGATTTTCAGCAAGCTGTTCAAGACTGCAAACTTTCAGAAGCTTCAGAATCAGCTTGTCACTGAAAAAAACAACGTCTCACATTCGATGGATGAAGCAGCTAAAAGCCTGTCACAGTTCATGAGTGAGATCATGTGCGATGAAAGTGATCCGCTTTTTGAGGAAACTTTAAAAGCGAAGAATGATGAGCTTCCAAGTGCAGACGTCCTGAAGCTTCTCGAAAATCTCATCACATCTGACAGCGAAAAAAGAGAAGTCTTAGCCCAAACAAAGAAAAAGCTTTCTGACCAGATCGATAAAATCAACAACGATATCGGAGAAGCCAAAAAGACTGAGTCTATCAATACTCAGAGATCAAAATACAAAGCTGAATTTGACAGCAGCACTCCTCTCGCTAAGCAGGCCGAAAAGGCTGCTGAAGAGGCTGCCTCGGTTCTTAAGGCGAACAAGGACAAATATCTGACAGCCGCAGCTACGATCGAGAGCACTTTTGATTCGTATGACGCCTATGACAAGGCTGTCACTTTAAAGAATGCTGACTCAAAGCAGCTGAATCTGCTTAACAAAAAAATTTCGACTTACCGTGAAAGTGTGAGCTCCTTAAAAGATGAGCTGAAAGCCGAAAAGGCTGAGCAGAAGGCTCTTGCCGGCACTGATGCAGCCATTGAAAAAATAAACGCTGAGCTTGAGAAAATCTCTGGCCAGATTCAGAAGCTTGAAGAGCTCGAAGAAAAATCAGCTGAGATAAAAAGGCTTGGCGTTGATTTTTCAAAGAAAGAAGAGAAATATAAATCAGCGGCTGCTAAGGCTCAGGACGCCAACAATAATTACACAGCCCTGCATCAGGCTTATATCGAGGGGCAGGCTGGAATTCTGGCAGAATCGCTCGAGGATGGTAAGCCTTGTCCTGTCTGTGGCTCGACTGTTCACACTCATCCAGCCACCAGACGGGACGATGTGCCTTCAGATGCAGAACTCGAATCAGCCAAAAATAAACGTGAAAAGAGTGAAACGCAGGAGTCGGATGCAAGAGCTGCTTTTGAATCTGCAAAGAGTCTTCTGCAGAGCAAGAAGGACGATTTCGGGATTCTTATTAAGGCTGCGACCGGTAGTGATGATATCGAAAATGCCGATTCTATCATCAGACAGAATTCCATTGAGCTCGCTAAAAACAGGCAGGACGCACAAAGCTTAAAAGCTGATGAAGAAAAGAAAAGTGCGAGAAAAGCTCAACTGGATAAGGATATTCCTGAAAAAGAAGCGGCACTTGAGAGTTCAGAGAACCAGCTCAAAGCGGCTGAGAATGATATTGCTGCGCTTCAGGCGAAGGTTGAGGCTGAAGAAAAGCACACGCAGGAGCTTAAAAGTGGTTTAAGTTTTGAAAGCCGTAAAAAAGCTGAAGCTGAGGCTTCCCGCTACAAAAACTATGCAAAACAGCTCCAGCAGGATTATGAGAATAAAACCAAGGCTTACAATGATCTGAACCAAAAGATGACTGACCTCTCAGGAAAAATCAGTTCTCTGGAGGATCAGCTTAAAAGCGCACCTGATCTCGACCTGACTGCGCTGACCACGCAGCTCGCGGCCTGCAGGAAAAATCAGACCAGGAATGAAGACATGCAAAACGATGTAAATATCCGTCTCGATACTAATTCGAGGGTGAAGCAGAGCATCAGTCAGAAGTCACAAGAGCTTTCTGATTTAGAGAATAAATACGCCTGGGTTGCTGCCCTCGCGGACACCGCCTCCGGTAATGTCACCGGCAAGCAGAAGATTGCCCTCGAGACCTATATCCAATCGACCTATTTCGACCGGGTGCTTATCAGGGCGAACCGCCGTCTTCTAAAAATGTCCGACAGCCAGTATGAGCTCGAACGCAAAAAGGATGCTGACAGCCTCGCCAAAAAGACTGGTCTTGAAATCAATCTTTTTGACCACAATAACGGTTCAACCAGAGATGTACGGACTCTCTCCGGCGGCGAGATGTTCCTCGCTTCTCTCTCACTTGCGCTTGGTCTCTCTGATGAGATTCAGGCCTCGGCTGGCGGCATTCAGGTCGATACAATTTTTGTAGACGAGGGTTTCGGCACTCTCGACCCTGACACCCTTGAGCTCGCTTACGAGGCTCTCGCTTCCCTGACCGAGGGCAACCGTCTCGTCGGCATCATCTCGCATGTCGAAGAACTCGAGAATAAAATCGACAAGCAGATCCGCGTAACCAAAGACAGAGCCGGCGGAAGCAAGGCGGAAGTGATCGTATAAAACAGTGGCCCGTTAGTTTGCAGACTAACGGGCCTTTATCTATCAAATATACTGCAGGTTCTTCCAGCCCTTCAATTCTGAAAGCGAATCTTCATCTGCGCCCTCTTCTATCATGCTGTCCACATTTTTCCCTGGAGCTGCGAATGGAAGCCTGTAGCCTTTTTTGAGGAATATAAGTGTTTCGTTGATACCAGCATTTACATAGTGGTCGCCCTTTGCGATTTCCTCTTCATCATAATCATCGTAAGCTCTGAATCTGAGAAGCCTCATATCCTCAGGCACATAGACATAGCGGCCATTTGCGTTCTGCTTGTAGACCGGTGCTATCATCATGTAGTCTCCTACCATCAGCTGGTCCTCTGTCTCTAAAGCTCTGGTATCGCCTGCATACTCGAAGGCCAGTGGTCTGAAATACATGTCGTAGTTCTTTGCTGCCTTCATAAACTCTGAGTATATGTATGGCAGAAGCGCATAGCGGAGCTCTACAATTTTTCTGAAATCTTCGATGTGGCGGGTATCTGTGTGAGCCTTCACTGGGTTGTCCTTGCCATCGCGCACATCGTCGAAGTAATAATATTCCTGCCTTCTGGTTCCATCGCACGAATGATTTCTGAACAACGGTGTAAAAATAGAAAACTCCGTCCATCTCATTGCGAGGTCCTCGGTCGTATCATCTCCGAAGCCTGCTGTATCCGAGCCTGTATAGAGAAATCCCGACATATTCAGTCCCGGCATCTGCTGCATCGCAAGCAGGATATGGCTCCACCATGACTTGTTGTCACCTGTCCACACTCCGCCGTATCTATGCATTCCGATATATGAGGAACGTGAGAACATCAGGTATCTCTTGTCTGTTCCCTTGTCTTTTCTGTATCTGTCAAAGGCCTCACCAGCGGCTCTTGTCATATAGAATCCGAAGAGGTTGTGTACCTTGTCGTGGCGGATATTTTTGCCATGGAAATTATGATAAAAGCTTCTGTAATCCACCGGGTTGTTATCGATTGTCCCAACAAGGTCCTTAAACTCAAAGAAGGTATTGATGTCTAAGTTTTTGCCCTTGTAATCTTCTATTTTTTCAAAAACCTCCTTCAGGTGCTCATCTGAGTAAAAAATAGCTGGCTCGTTCATATCGTTCCAGAAGCCCTCGATTCCCTGATCCAACAGGAACCTGTACTTGTCGCCGAACCACTTTCTCGCGTCATCGTTTAGAAAATCCGGGAAGTGTACTCTGCCTGGCCATACTGCTGCTGTGAAATTCTCGCCATTTTCTTTCCTGCAAAAATAGCCGTTCTTCACGCCCTCCTCATAGACATCATAGCCGTCCTCAATCTTTACGCCTGCATCGATTATCGGCACGAGCCTGATACCGCGCTTTTTCATCTCGGCTGTAAAGTCCCTGAAATCCGGGAACTTCTCGTCATCTGTCGTGAAGTCCTTGTATCTCTCCATATAGTCGATATCGAGATAGATGGAATCGAGCGGAACGCCGGCCTTCTCATATCTGTCGGCCACCTCTCTGACATCGTCCTCTGTCCTGTAGCCCCACCTGCTCTGCCCGAAGCCAAAGGCCCAAAACGGCGGGATGTAGCTTTTGCCTGTAAGCCCTCTGAATTCGCGGACTATTGCACGAGGAGAATTCTCCCCATCACCAGTGATCTCATAGATGTCAGCATCTAAGTCCGTAAAAATAATCCGCAGCTCCTCATGAATCGTATAGCCCACATCAAAGGTCAGATATCCCGGGTAATCGACATAGTAGCCTGCTGCCTTTTTTCCATCTGTGATTATGAAAAAATTCTGCGATGCGTAAAGTGAATGCTTGCCCTCTGTATGGTTCGGATCGTCAGAATTATTCGCAGTGTAGCTCCAGCCTCTCTTATTCATGCCGCGGACTGTCTCACCAAGTCCGTAAACCTGCTCGTCATTCTTCATCACAAGTGAAAGCGTCTTAGCCTCACTGTCCGCCGTAAAACGTTCAAAAAGAGTTGCGTCATCAAGCTCTTTGTCTGTTGTGAAATGTCTCTCTGGCTCGATTTCCTTTACGACAGAACCAGTATCGATTGGGTTGTTAATCGTGATTTTTCTGATCATTTTTTCTCCTTTTAATTTTTATCATTTTCACTGCAGAAATTATATCATGTAAAAATGCCAATGTCACTGCGCGGGCGAATCTTTCACAAAACCTTAAGAATTGCTTTCATATTTGTGATAAAATAACAGCCGGAGGTCTCATATGAAATTTATTAAAAAACCTGTGGCAATGTCTATTGCTGGGCTCGATCCGTCTGGCGGAGCTGGACTGATAGCTGATATCAAGACATTTCTGGCAAACGGTATTTACGGTATGGGCGCTGTAACCTGTGTTACGGCGCAGAATACTATAAAGGTTTCGTCTGTAAATCCTGTAGAACCAAATGTCCTGGAAGATGAAATCAAGACCGCCGTTGAGGACATAAAACCGAACGCGCTGAAAATAGGCATGATTGGAAATGCAGAGCTGATAAGGGTTGTACGCAGCTGCCTGTCAAAAATCGATACACCTGCAATTCTTGATCCGGTGATGATTTCCTCATCCGGTACACCACTACTCAAAAAAGATGCAATAAGTGAGCTTGAGAAATTGATTCCTGAAGTAACTCTGCTTACTCCGAATTTTCCTGAAGCGGAGTTCTTATCAGGCTCTGACTCAGACGATCCTGCTGAGCTTGCTCGTATCATCGGCGAAAAATATGGCACCAGCGTACTCGTAAAAGGCGGCCACCTGTCATCTCCTGATGACTTTCTCTACCACAATGGCTCCATTAAAAAATATCCAGGCCTTCACATCGAAAACCCGAATACTCATGGTACTGGCTGTACGCTATCATCAGCTATTGCTGCAAATCTCGCCAAGGGATATGACCTGCCTGATTCCATCCGCCTCGCCAAGGAATACGTGACCACGATCATCAGCGCCGGTCTCGACTTAGGTAATGGCAGCGGCCCGATGGACCACGGAGCAGCGTTGAAAGGTGACTTTACAGAGTAAAGCAGCACCTTGAGCTCCCAATTCCTTTTTGGAGAACTGTCTTTTCAATTGGCTTAGGGTTAGCTATGGCATCTTTCATTTTTTCAAGAAGAGAAAGCATTCCCAGCTTGCCATACGCTCCGTCGTTTTCTATCTGGTTGACAAAATACGGCGTATTGAAAACCCACGCTGCCATAGGTCCGACTGCAAGAACTTTCAGACCATCAGCACTGTCATTGGCATCTTCTTGTAAAGCAGCTCTCATTATCTCAGTCTGATTTGTTTTGTGATCTGCATTTACTTCGTTTATTTTTTCATTTGAAAGATCGTTCTGAAGCCTTTTCCTGTACGTCTCCTCACGAAGTCTAGGATCTGCCGGAAGAACTGTCTTTAATTCCGGATGCTTTTTATCAAGACGCTCCGCGATTTCTTTTTCATAAGCTGGCGCACCATCTGAGATCACATATATCACGTTGAAGCCCTGATCAAGCATGAATTCCGCGAGACTGTATGGGCAGACAATTGCCATCGAATCAATGACAACAGGTGTGTTTCCTATCTGTTTCTGAAAATCTTTGTACTTTTCTTTCACTTCGGAAAATGCAGGAATTACATCAGTTTCTCCCTCCATACCTGGTATCTTTGTATCTTCAAAAAACGGCAGCATCAGATGATATGGTAACCCAAGCCTTTCTGAAAAAGCCTCAACTCCGTAATCTCCCGACTTGTACATACAGATATTCATGCAGGCATTGCCCAGCTGCATATATTCATCAAAGGTATGGATATCAGAAAGCTGACGGACTTTTATCCCCTGTGACTCGTAGTAAGCCACGATATCGTTATTCTCTTTTGTCGCTATCACTTCACTGCCGAGGAGATTGACTATTTTTTCATCAGAGTGCGTCCTCGGGATGAATTCATACATAGCTTTCCGAAGCTTCATGTCCGGGTACAGGCCTTCCTTCTGCGCGATACAGTCCATGTATGCGTGAACCCAGATGATGTCAGGGTATTTTTCGCGGAGTGTTTTAAAAACATAGTCGAAATCGCAGGATAAAATTCTGTGCGAGCACACTGTAAACAGAAAAATCACCGGCGGGAATTCTCCGCCCGCGTGCATCTCCTCGACCACGTCTGAGGCTCCGTCGATTGTCACTGTCTCGAGATTATCTACTATCAAATCTCTTTCGCTGACACTGACACAGGAAAATCTTCCTGCGGCTCCCATCTCATATGCCGTCATCACGACTCCCCTGAGGCAGTTCTCAGGGCAGGCATATATCTGATGCCCCTCAGGCACCTGCATCGCTATATGAACTATATTCCAGCCCTCATGGACCGGCATGTTGAAT
>SAMEA3663178__coassemble_484_pt1 | contig 10631 bp, 7 predicted proteins | sample SAMEA3663178__metabat2_low_PE_006 | metagenome-assembled genome bin SAMEA3663178 (sample SAMEA3663178) | pig gut metagenome | biome: pig gut; feature: pig-associated habitat; material: faeces | place: Denmark | collected 2012
TAAAAAAGGTGGCTGCGAAAGCAGCCACCTTTTTGGTTACACCATCTGAGCTTTAATAAGGTTCGTTGTTCCAGAAATACCAAGCGGCACGCCTGCGATGAGAACTACTGTATCGCCCTCGGTAAGGAGCTTCTCCTCCTCACAGCGAGCGAGGGTGTGCGCGAAGAGCTCCTCAGCGTCCTTCTCTTCAGAGATCATGATAGGAGTCGTGCCCCAGCAGAGGTTCATCTGGCGGCAGACCTTCTCATCGGTACAGCCAGCGATAACAGGTGAAGCAGGACGGAACTTCGAGACAGCATGAGCAGTACGTCCGGACTTCGTTACAGTGACGATAGCCGTAGCATTCAGGTCGCCGGCGAGCATGCAGGCTGAATGCGTGATACCATCGGTAATTGAAGGCTCAGCCGGACGATCCGTCTTCTTCATACGGTTCACGTAATTGATATCCTGCTCAGTCCTTCTGGCGATCTTATCCATAGTCTTTACAGCCTCGACCGGATACTTGCCGGCGGCAGTCTCACCGGAAAGCATGATAGCAGAGGTGCCGTCATATACAGCGTTTGCTACATCAGTAGCCTCAGCTCTTGTAGGTCTCGGATGAGTGATCATAGAATCAAGCATCTGAGTCGCGGTAACAACGAACTTACCGGCTTCGTATACTTTTTTAATGATCATCTTCTGGATAACAGGGACCTCCTCGAGAGGGATCTCGACACCCATGTCACCACGGGCAACCATGATACCATCAGCAGCCTCGATGATGGAATCGATGTTCTTGACGCCCTGGTTATTTTCTATTTTTGCAATGATCTGAATCTTGTCGCCACCGTGATCCTTAAGAATTTTCCTGATATCCTCGATATCCTGGGCAGTCCTCGTAAATGAGGCGGCGATGAAATCAAAGTCCTCCTGAACCGCGAAAACTATATCCTTGTAGTCCTTCGGACTTACAAAAGGCATCGACAGCTCGACATTCGGGACATTAACGCCCTTCTTGTCAGAGACATGTCCGCCGTTGATCACGGTGCAGGTGATATCAGTGTCAGTAACCTTAGTCACGAGCATCTCGATAAGACCGTCATCGATCAGGATATGTGTCCCACGGCTCACATCCTTCGGCAGATCCTTGTAGGTAATGGAGACCTGGTTCTTATCGCCCTCTACATCACGGGTAGTCAGCACAAAGGTCTGATCATCCTCGAGGTCAACTCCGCCGTCCTTGAACTGCTTGAGCCTGATCTCAGGTCCCTTGGTATCTAAAAGAGCAGCGACCGGGCAGCCAAGCTCTTTTCTGAGCTTCCTCAGGGTTTTCAGTCTTCCCAAATGCTCCTCATGGCTTCCATGTGAAAAATTAAATCTGGCGACATTCATACCTGCCTTTATCAGGGAAGCCATAGTCTCCTCTGACTCTGAAGCCGGTCCAAGTGTACATATGATCTTTGTCTTACGTCTGTAATCCATCTTTATCCTTTCAAAGGGAATAGGGGTTAGGAATCGGTAATTGACTATATCCTATCCCCTATATCCTAAATCCTTATTTTGCAATCATTGTGCCGTCTTTCCCGGCGATAATCGGATTCTCAGGATCAAGTCTTGCGATAAGAGTCTTTCTGATAGCTGAGTCTCCGATGTATGAAACAGCAGCCTCGATCTTCGGAGCCATGGTACCAGCCTCAAATGCGCCCTCAGCTAAAAGCTTCTTTGCATCAGCCACTGATAGGAAGTCAACAGGCTTCTCCTCCGGTGTGCCATAGTTAAGGCAGACCTTGTTTGTTCCTGTAAGAATAATGAGCATGTCGGCGTCGACCTGGTCAGCTAAAACGCCTGCTGCTGTATCCTTCTCGATAACAGCTGAGGCGCCCTTAAGCAGGTGATCCTGTGAAAGTACAGGGATTCCGCCACCACCACAGGCGATGACTACCTGATCAGCATCGAGAAGAGCGTTAATAGCGTTGATCTCAACAATGCTTTGTGGCTTAGGAGCTGCTACGATTCGTCTGTAGCCGCCCTCGACAGGAGTTACGTGGTTACCCTTCTTCTCCTGCGCCTTAGCTTCCTCTTCGTTTAAGACTCTGCCGATTATCTTTGTCGGACGGTAGAAAGCCTCATCATAAGGATCTACTGTAACCTGTGTAAGCACTGTGGCAACAGTCTTGTAGATACCCTTGTTTATAAGAGCGCTTCTAATGGCGCTCTGAAGATCGTATCCGATGTAGCCCTGGCTCATAGCTGAGCAGACACTCATAGGAGTATCGGTATACTCCGGATACTTCTGGGAAAATTCATTCATAGCGGTATGAATCATACCGACCTGTGGTCCGTTTGAATGAGTGACCACTACCTGGTAGCCCTGAGCGATAAACTCTGCGACTGCCTTCGCGCTTCCCTCCGCTGCTTTCTTCTGTTCTGGAAGTGTCGTTCCAAGCGCATTGTGTCCTAACGCTATTACTATTCTTTTTTTATCCATAGTTCTCCTTTGCTGTACATACATAAAGAGCGCAGCGGAACCAACCGCTACGCCCCTTATTATATATTTTATCTACTTTTTGCACAAGCACTATTTGATGAGCGGTGCTTTCGCAGGCACTTACTGGTTGCCACCAAATATCTGGCTCCAGTCATAGAGACCGCCGAAATCATCTGAGCCACTGTTATCCTGGCTGTTGTCCTGATTGTTGTCTCCGCTGTTTCCGGAATTGTTATCGCTGTTACCGGAATCATTTGAAGAATCATCTGAAGGACGCTTTGTAAGAGTTACAGTTATATCAGTTGACTTGTAATCGTTCTCGACAGTAGCAACTGAAACCTTGACCTTATCGCCACTCTTCTTACTGGAGATGTAGCTGTAAAGCGATTGCATCGAGGTGATCGATGTACCGTCAACTGCGGTGATCACATCACCTTTCTTGATGCCGGCCTTCTCGGCTGGGCTTCCAGATACAACCTTTGTCACATATACACCCTCAGGCATATTATATGAGCTTGCCATATCTGAAGAGATGTCAGCTCCCTGGATTCCAAGGAAGCCCTGGTCACTTGTAGATTCTGCAGAAGATCCTGAACCGTTGGAAGAACCTGGTCTGTTGGTTACCTTACCGTCCTTCATCAGCTGCTGAAGAATAGTCTTTGCGTTTGAGATAGGAATAGCAAATCCCATTCCCTCAACAGAAGCGTTTGTAGATGAACCGCTGCTTGAATACTTGGCTGAAACGATACCAATTACCTCACCCTTTGAGTTGAGGAGAGCACCGCCTGAGTTACCAGAGTTAACAGCTGCGGATGTCTGAATCATCTCCTGAGTATAGGTCTTTCCGCTGTCCTCGTTCTGGATAGAAACCTCTCTGTTTAGAGCACTGATAACACCTGTAGTAACTGACTGGCCATAGCCTAAAGCATTTCCGATAACGATAGCCTGCTGACCAACCTTAAGAGTATCAGATGAACCAAGAGTAGCAACTTTTATAGCCTTCTTTGTGCTGTCCTTTAAAGAAGAAAGCTTAACCTTTATAACTGCGAGATCACTCTCTTCATCGGTTCCAACCACCTCACCTGAAACACTCTTGTTATCGTTGAAGGTAACTGAGAGGCTGTTTGAATTCGAAACTACATGGTTGTTTGTAGCGATGTAGAGATATTTGTCATCCTGGTTGAAAATAATTCCGCTTCCAAGGCTCTTTGTAGGAACTGTAGATGAAGTACCGAACCAGCTCTGAACCTGCTCAAGTGACATATTCGTTACCTGAACTATTGAAGGAAGCGCTTCACTGGCAAGTGCTGAAACATCATCTGAAGAAGCAGATGCAGAAGTCGTTGTCGATGAGATCTGTCCGTTTGAGTTCGAATTACTGTTCTCTGAAACTGTCGACTCGTCATGTCCTGTCAAATGGTTCGTAAGAAGACCGGTACCTGCGGTAACAGGACCTGCAACTGCTCCAAAAATCAAAGCTGCTGCGACTACTTTTCCAACGAACTTAGCCTTTGGATGAGGACGTCTTTCCTTTTTCTTCTTAGGTGGCTCCTGAAAACCGCCGCCATTGTTGTACTGGTTTGTATAAGGATTGTAACCGTTATTCTGCTGGCTGCTGTCGTCATTGCCCGGCTGATATTCATAATACTGATAATTACTCATAAGCGTAACCTCGCTTTCATTTCCTGTTTACTATTGTCTTTCCTTTTGACATTATCAATAGTACTATTTATTTATGTAAGAAATGTGAACTGAAAAGCTTTTATCTGTGAAACACTTTTGATAAAAAAAAGAACGGTGCTTTATTCCGGCACCGTTTATTTTTTCAATTACTCAACAGTAACTGATTTAGCAAGGTTTCTAGGCTTGTCGACATCACAGCCCTTGCCTACAGCTACATAGTAAGCGAAAAGCTGGAGCGGGATTATAGCGAGTGAATTCGTGAAAAAGTGATTCGTCTGCGGTATGTAGATCACATAGTCCGCATTCTCTTCGATATCAGTATTTCCCTCGTTTGTAACCGCGAGCACGAAAGCTCCACGGGTCTTTACCTCGACGATATTTGAAACAGTCTTTGGATAGAGATCATCCTGAGTTGCGACTGCGGCTACAAGAGTTCCGTCCTCGATAAGGGAGATAGTTCCGTGCTTTAACTCACCAGCTGCGTATGCCTCAGAGTGGATGTATGAAATCTCCTTGAGCTTAAGTGAGCCCTCGAGAGAGGTGGCATAGTCTATACCTCTTCCTATGAAAAAAATATCCTTTGCCGAGATATACCTGTTGGCGAATTTCTGTATCCTCTCCTTGTTGTGTAAAAGAAGCTCAATCTGGTCAGGAAGCCTCTCCAGGTCCTCGATATAAGCCTTCTCCTGGGCGTCATCTATCTCACCTCTTGCCTTTGCGAATCTGATGGCGAGCAGATAGTGGCAGATCAGCTGTGCAGAATATGCCTTTGTAGTAGCTACTGCAATCTCAGGTCCAGCCCAGGTGTACATGACCTCATCGGCCTCTCTTGCGATAGATGAACCAACGACATTTACTACAGCAAGAGTCCTGATACCTCTCTCCTTTGCGAGACGGAGAGCTGCAAGAGTATCGGCAGTCTCACCTGACTGACTTATGATGATCACGAGGTCATTCTTATTCAGGATAGGATTGCGGTAACGGAACTCACTGGCTACGTCGGCGTCGGTAGGAATACGTGCCATCTGCTCATAGACATATCTGGCGGTAACACCAGTGTGATAGGCACTTCCGCAGGCAACTATATGAATTCTACTGATATTTCTGATATCCTCATCAGACATCTTCAGGTCATCGATTACGACATGGCCTTTCCTGATCCTTGGAGACATTGTATCTCTTACAGTCTTTGGCTGCTCGTACATCTCCTTTAACATGAAGTGCTCATAGCCGCCCTTCTCAGCAGCGTTGGCATCCCAGTCTATATGCTTTGCAGTCTTCTCTACAGGCTCGGCATCGATATTGAAGAAGGTGATGCCGTCCTTTTTGAGGCAGGCGATCTCCTGATTGTCGATATAGTAGACATCCCTTGTATGCTTGAGGATAGCCGTAACATCTGATGCGATATAGCTGCCATCCTCTGCGAATCCGGCTACCAGAGGAGAGTCCTTTCTTACAGCGTAGACCTTATCAGGGTGATCTGCGAAAAGTATACCTAAGGAATAGCTTCCCTCTACCCTGTTCATAACCTTGATTATAGCCTCAAGAGGATTTCCCTCGTAGTAATAGTCGAGAAGCTGGGCGACAGTCTCTGTATCTGTATCTGATATGAATTTATATCCCTTTGAGGTCAGCTTATCCTTGATCTTCTGGTAGTTTTCGATGATACCGTTATGAACTACAGCGATAGTCTTATCCTTATTGAACTGAGGATGCGCGTTGACCTCATTCGGCTCTCCGTGAGTAGCCCATCTGGTATGTCCTATTCCGACGACGCCAGGCATAGTGCTTCCATCGTGTGTAAGCTCCTCTAAGACCTTGAGACGTCCCTTTGTTTTTTTGATCTGGATTTCATTTCCATCGTAAACCGCAATCCCGGCTGAGTCGTAGCCACGGTACTCGAGCTTTTCAAGTCCATCCAAAAGTATAGGTGCTGCCTGATCACTTCCTATATATCCTACTATTCCGCACATATAAACCTCCTGATTTAACTGCGATACATCTTCAATTTATCCAAAATATGGTTTTGGCCTGCATAGTGTGCAGGCCTTTCTGTCAAATATTTAATTAGTAGTTCCATCCGAAACAGTCCCCGAAGAGTCTGTCGTCGTTTCGTCATCTACACCGATATTGCCTTCACTGCCGCTGTAATCCTCCGTATCAGTATCTGTTTTTCCGGTCAGATAAGCAATCTGCTGGCTTATCGATCTGACCTCCTGCGATGGAGCATAGTTCATTTCATCGAACATCTTCTGGTGAAGCTCCTCGACATTGTTCTCAAGTGTCGTCGGAACGATTATCCATCCATACGGACTTATGATGCCACCCCACTTGTCAAATGGGAATCCAAATGACTTGTCAACCGAATATGACTTGGCAGCCGTTGCGAGTGAAAGGATCTCTGTAGCTGAAAAATTAGTCGATACCTTCGGAAGCACATCATCTATTATAGAGTTGAGCTGTGTAAGTGAGGCCTTCTTTACTTTGTCAATGACAAGGCTCATGACCTTTCTCTGTCTCTCAGCGCGGCCGAAATCACCTTTATTATCAGATGTATGTCTGATACGGCAGTACGCGCAGGCCTGTACACCGTTTAAGGTCTGAAGTCCCGGCTTCGTCACAGGTGTAGCTTCCTTACCTGAAAGCTTTGCTACCTCAGGTATAGTAGGCCATCTCGTACTGTTTAAGGCCTCGTACTCTGCCTCAGATACATCTACCTCAATTCCTCCGACATCATCAATAACATCTGTAACTGCCGAGAAATCAAAGGTGACGAATTTATCGAGATTGAGATCGAGGTTCCCATTTATCATCTCAAGTGATTCCTGCTCTCCACCGCGGGCATATGCTGCATTTGACTTTTTGTATGATGAAGTGCCCTGAGGATCAGTATTTAAAAAGGTATCACGATAGATTGACGCCATACGGATCTTCTTTGTGTCGTTATTTATGCTGACAAGGATCTGCACATCGGTGTTTCCATAGGTAGTAGATCCAGAAGCTCTGTTGTCAACACCGTATACCATGAAATTCGTATAGCCTGATAAGGTCTGCTTCGTTTCCTTTGAAAGCTTATTGGTCTTTACGCTGCCTATATCACGAAAATTGATCATGCCGAACTTCAGCCAGAAAAACAATACTCCGAGCAGAAGAACGAGAATTATTATCTCAACTATCAGAAAAATTTTTCTGCGCTTTCTGCGCCTGGCTCTCCTCGAAGGAGCACCTGTCCTGTCACTCATCTTATAACCTCTGTAACATCTTTGTAATAATAGTAACAACTCATGGATAATACTCCAAATGAAACTGAATGTCAATCACCCATTACAGATAATAATTCTTCATACCCGACGGAAGATTTCTGTTATAGAAAGGGTCTCCTGCAGTAATTGTCTTATGCCACTTCTCACGGAGAATTTCCCTTGAGGTTTCATCACTTCCTGACTCTGCAATGCCCCGGTGCGCAGTCACCCGCGGCACATATACTACCCGAAGTCCTCCAGCTCTGGCCTTAAGACAGAGGTCAAGGATCATGTCGTTTCCCTTAAGTCTGCTGTCGAATCCGCCGCATTTTTTAAAAAATAAAGCATCAACCATACAGAACGAGAAATCGACCATCGAGACATCCGAGGCTGTCCTTATCCGTCCATAGAGTCCCGGTGAAAGAGGATTTTCGCCTCTGCAGGCCGGGTAAGTGACTCCGTCCTTATCATAGATGTATCCGCAGTTATTTATCTGAAAGCCGCTTACGAACTTTCCTCCGGCAATCGCCACATCGGGCTGTGATACGTAGCCGTAGAGCTTCTCAGCAGCATTTCGTGTGGTCACATATACACCCTTGTTCTTTATAAGGAGAACAGAATTCATATGCCTCTCATAATCGCTGCCGTCGTATCTGACCTGCCACGAATCATTCATGCCATGGTCGAGCTTTCCCTTGATACCATTCTCATTTAAGTACGCACTGACGACTGTCATGTGTTCCCTTAAGCTCCTGTCACGAAGCCTGATAAGCTCGTCAGTCACCGGAGTATCAAAGACCATATTGTGCCAGAGAAGAGCAGCTATATGCCCGAAGGTCGCCTTCCTGCTCATCGCCCTTATAAAAAAATCATACGCAAAAGCAAATGAAAGCTCTTTTCTGAAAAATCCAAGCCTCTTGAAAGCGTCGCGCTTTACAATAAAGGTATCGCCTATATAATTCTGCCCTAAGAGCAGCTCCTTGTTGAAATCCGGAAGGAAATACGGATTCATCCTAGAGTCGTCACGTATCTCATCGTGGTCGGTATAGATGATGTCGAACTCCGGATGGTCTTCGATGTAATCACTGAGATAGCGGAGGATCATAGTATTGAGCCTGTCTGTAAGCCCTACAAAAATCAGATAGTCGCCCTGTGCTCTCCTGATGCCCTCGTTCCAGACATCGGCTAGCGAGTTCTTCGGGCGCAGCTTTACATACTTAAGCCTGTAGTCGTCCTTCATCACAAGGTTAGTCACCCTGTCGAGATTTGCCTCCGGACAGGCATCAAGGACCTGGATTTCCATATTTTTCCAATTCAGAGCCTTTGCTGATTCGATAGACTGCTTAAAGTACCAGGCATCAGTCTGATATGCCCCTATGACCACAGAAAATCGTATGCTCTCAATCGCCATCTTAAGCTCTCCGCGCTTCTAACAGTTTCCTTGCTGTATCGACAGAATCTGCACCATGCAGATTTTTAACCGGTGCGAATTCTTCCTCTCTCTTAACCTCGACCGGCAGAAAATCCGGGAAAAATTCCAGGATATCCGTAATAAGGATCTCGAATTTATAGCCGTTAGGCTCTTCCGGTTTTATGAAATTACCGGCCTCGTCTATATGAGGGACCTTCTTTTTTACTTTGTGGACAGGCATCTTTCTGCCGGCAGTACTTAAAAGTATTGAAGCATTGAAAAGGTAATTTACCGTAACTCCGGCGCAGTATAACAGCTCACCATTCTCATCACGCTGCGCGGCCATTTTCTCACCAAGCTCGAAATACTCGATTATCGAAGGGTGACCATTCTTCTCACAGACGACTCCGACATTCTCAGACGGGTTCTTTTTAAGCACTGCCTTAACGGCTGCCGACTTGTGCTCAGTGATAACAGCTCCGAGGAAGGCTGGGTCAGCAATCCGTGCAAGGACGTTATCTACACCGAAGACATTGAGCCACCTGATGCCCTTCTCCTTAAGCACATCACCGTAGCCTGCCTTAAGGAGTGACGTGAAAAACCCACCGTTTCCATTCGGTGAAGTCGCCGGCGTATCCTCTGACTCAAAAAGCAGCTTCTCATCGAAATCACAGGCTGGTGCCATGTCCTGCCTGAAAAAATAAATGAGACCCGGGTCGTACCCGAAATAATTTTTTTCTTTAAAAAATGCCCGCGTCGCCTCGTCGTTCTTATCCGAAGTCATTACAAAGAACGGAATCTGCCTGTCTCCGATATCCTCGCGGAGATTATCAAAAAGACATTCAAATATCGATTTATTCTCTTCTATAGGATAAGTCCCCTTCGGTCCATCGAATCCAAGCCTTGTCCCCATTCCACCTGCTAAGAGCAGAAGTGCCAGCTCACCTTTTTCTATTGCTTCCATACCTGCTTTTTTGTAGGTATCGATATTTTTATTATATTCAGGAATTCGAAGAGTCTTAATAGGACGGATTTCATCATCCATCTCCTCTTTGCTATCCTGTGAGAGGCTTAAATACTCTTTTAATTCTGCCTGTGCTTCCTGTGTCGTCATCTCATTCCTCTTTTATAGCTTCAAGCCGCATATAAGGCTCGAAATCTGTATTTGTGATCTCTACAATAGTCTGTCCGTCCTTTACACCGCTCTTCAAAAGGAGTCTGTCGCCCTCATGTGCCTGTGCCTTGTATTCTATCCTATAAAAATTAAACGGCCCCTTTCCCATTAGAAGGCTCTCTGCTAAGGATATATACTTTCCGTTATTCATGTGTCCGTTTGAGTCTATCATCGTCTTATCGACTCTGACCTGCTCGACGGTCTCGGTGTCTCCATCAAAATGTATTTTTCTTCCACCAAAATCCTCTGTAGGAGGTGCTCCAATTCCATAGGACTTTATCATATCCTCTGGTGCGCGAGTCGGCGCAGAGCGGTCAAGGTCCATATACACCCAGAGTGAATTGGCTGTAATGAACGGTGTCTCATCCCAATCCGTTATCGTAAAATATCTGGAAGCCAGTGCTCCCTTTGCTTTATATGGATAGGTCCGGACTGTCACGTTCTCGCCCATTACCGGTCTCTTATGGATTCTGATCTGCCAGTCTGTCACAAACCAGCCCCTGTGATTTGCAACCAGCCACTGTGTCGTATAGCCTGTGTCCTGCGAATGAAAAGTAGCACAGTCCTGCAGAAAATTTATTATCCCCGTCAGTGGCAGCCCCAGGTTCTCCCCGACCATCGAAAACCCCACCCGAGTCTTCATCTCGTACATTA
>SAMEA3663178__coassemble_485_pt1 | contig 10628 bp, 9 predicted proteins | sample SAMEA3663178__metabat2_low_PE_006 | metagenome-assembled genome bin SAMEA3663178 (sample SAMEA3663178) | pig gut metagenome | biome: pig gut; feature: pig-associated habitat; material: faeces | place: Denmark | collected 2012
CTATCTGGTCCGGACTCCATGGCAGAGCCGAAAAGCTCAGATTCTCACCCTCAACTCTAAGGCCTCTGCCTTGATCATCTGTAACCTCTGCCCAGCGGACTTTCGTATGGTTTCCACTTTCCTGAGGTCTTAAGTACTCAGCCATATTCTCGATTACCTTGTTATCCCAGACATCTATACGTCCACCGAATTCACGGTCTGTATAGGTATCTGCAGGGCCATTTCCATACCATCTCAGGTTCTCAAACTCTGACTTCATGGTAAAGAGAACTCCAAATGAAGGTAACTCTCCTATGTCATCTGATCTATCGAGATAAATGTTGGTTTTTACCGCTCCGTCAGGGTATACCTGGTAAGAAAGTTTAACCTCTTTTTCCGGTGTTGTAGGCAGATAGCAGGTGTATGTTACTTTTACAGTATTATCAGTTTCCTCTACCTGATAGTTGGATACCTGCTTTCCATCGTTATTGCTGAGGTAAGTTGAAGCATTCTTCCACTGTCCAGCTCTGAACGGCAGGTGGTTCGCAGTATCATTCTCAGTCAAAGGTCTCCAGAAGTTCGGTCTCGGAGACTTCTTTATCAGTTCAACTCCTGCCTTCTTATAGGATACAAGTCCTCCAAAGAGATCTGAGAAAATGATCGAGAAATCTTCTCCGTAAACTCCGGTGTTTACCCAACCATGAACCACTTTCAGGCGGCCCCTGCTATGGTCTGATTCTTTTCTCTGGCCGAATACATTCTGTCCGAAAGCTATCTCGTGGCCAGCTGGGGCCCAAGGTTCATCATTCTTAAGAGAAAATGATACTGTAGCCACGACCTCATCATCAGTATCAAAGCCCTGATAGAATGGCATCTCTATAGTCTTTCCAGGTCCCACCTCAACTGTTCCGGTGTTTTCATCGATGATCTCACCTTCGACTGAAATAGTTACTGTACAGAGATAGTCCTGAAGATTTTTAAACAGGTTATCATTTTTGACCCGGATTTTGTCCCCATCGAAGCTTATCTCTATCGGTGAGTAAACAGCCTTAACTTCCTGCATCTTCGGGGTTGGACGCCTGTCAGCTGCGTAGCAGATTCCATCTCCTGAGAAGCTGCCATCATTTGGCCTGTCGTCAAAATCACCGCCATATCCATAGTAGGTATTTCCGTAACAATCCTTGGTTTCAATCGCCTGGTCTATATAGTCCCAGATGAATCCTCCCTGATAGAGCTCGTTTCTCTTTGCGAGGTCAGTGTATTCCTTTATTCCTCCGCAGGAATTTCCCATAGCATGTGAATATTCACAGCTTATGAAAGGCTTGTCCTGATGCTCTTTTAAGTACTCTTCTATCTGTTTTACAGGCCAGTACATGACACTCTTGATATCTGTAGTCTCCGGATAGCGTTCGTCATTTACTACGCCCTCGTAGTGAACCAGGCGTGAAGGATCTGATTTTTTAAAGAAATCATGTACCTCTAAAAGATCTTTTCCACCGAATGATTCGTTTCCACAGGACCAGATCAGAACGCAGGCATGATTCTTATCCCTCTGGTACATGCTGTTCGCTCTGTCGAGTACCATGTCGAGAAATTCTTCTCTGTCTCCAGGTACTGCAAATGACTTGTCCAGACCGTCCTTTAAGATATGGTCCCAGGTACCGTGGGTCTCGATATTCGTCTCATCTATGACATAGAGACCAAGCTCATCACAGAGCCTGTAAAAATAAGTCTGATTCGGATAGTGACTGGTTCTTACAGAATTGATGTTATTCTGCTTCATAGTCATCAGATCGATAAGAATTTCGTCTTCTCCAATGGCTCTGCCTTTCTGTGCCGAGAACTCATGTCTGTCTACTCCGTTGAAAATTATACGTTTGCCATTGATACACATGACTCCGTCTTTGAGTTCAAAGCGGCGGAAGCCAACATTTTCATCGATATATTCTGTAGTATTTCCATACTCATCAAATACTTCAATCTCCAGCTCATAAAGACTCGGGATCTCAGCACTCCACTGATCTACATGATTTACAGTGAAGTTCTTTTCGTTGTCTGATAAATCAACTTTCTTATCAATAATGACATTATCTGAATCTGTATCGTAGAGCCTGATCCTCGCAGAACCCTTAGCTCCATGAGTATCCATTTTTATCTGGAGAAGACCGGTCTTATATGTATCATCAAGTCCGGCATCGATCTTTAAGTCCCAGACATGAACCTGTGGAACTGTATAGAGATAAACCTCTCTGAATATCCCTGAAAATCTGAAGAAGTCCTGATCCTCGCACCAGCTTCCCGAAGTATATCTGAAAACATCTATAGCAAGCCTGTTTTCCCCTTCACGGTCGATATATGGAGTCAGATCAAATTCAGATGGAGTGAAGCTGTCCTCACTGTAACCGACGTATGAACCATTCAGCCAAAGCGCGAAGCCGCTCTCAACTCCCTGAAAAGATATATAGACAGGGCCATTTTTCATGAAATCAGGCAGCCTGAAGGTCTTTACATACTGTCCAATCGGGTTATTTTTTACAGGAATCTCACCTGGAACTATCTCCTCGATTCCATCCCACGGGTACTCGGTATTTACATACTGAGGGTGACCATAACCCTGCATCTGTATATGTCCCGGCACTGTGATATAGTCCCAGCCGTCCACGTCGAAGTCATTTTTTTCAAACCCATTTATCAGGCCTTCGATATTCGGGGCATAGTGAAATCTATAGGTTCCGTTAAGTGAGTATTTACAGTCACTTTTCCCCTTCTCTTCGTTTTCTGCTCTCACATACCATTCATGGTCCGAATGGACCTTCAGCCTGTTTTCCTGAAATATTCTGGGATCTTTTAAGATTTCAAAATTAAATTCAGGCATATTTCCTCCTGTTTTTGGTATAAAGGGAGCGGCCCTCTAGAATATAACGGTTTCTAATAAGGCCGCTCTGAATTTCATAACTATTTAACTGCTCCGGTGATTCCTTCTGCGAACTGCTTCTGAAGTACGAAGAAGATGATCATTGTTGGGATGGAGCAGAACAGAACGCCCATCATAAGCATTCCATAGTCTGTTGTGTAACCGCTGGCCATGTTTGCAATAAGCATAGGCATTGTCTGAGCCTTTGGCTGGTTCATAACTACCTTTGGCCACAGGTATGCGTTCCATGCATTCATGAAGCAGATAACAGCTGCTGCTGCGTATGTAGACTTCATGACCGGCATGTACATCCTGAAGAAAATCCCCAGCTCGGTAAGTCCGTCGATTCTGGCTGCTTCCATGATATCCACCGGGAAGTTTCTCGAGTTCTGTCTGAACATCATGATCATGAACGGTGTTGAAATAGCCGGAAGGATAAATGCTGTAGCTGTGTTGAGGAGCTTCATCCTTGAAATCATAGTGAACAGTGGGATCATTGTGGCAACCTGAGGTACCATCATAGCCAGGAGCAGGATTCCGAAAAGTCTGTCCTTGTATTTATCATGGTAGAGCTCAAATCCGAAACCTGCAAGTGAGCAGACAAATAAGCAAAGTATAGTCTGTACTGCTGCATAACGGAATGAATTCCACATCGTGCCCCAGAGGGATATATCCTGGCTGTAATTTAAAAGTTTTACAAAATTCTTTGCTGCCTCTGTTCCAAACCAGATCTTACCTCTTGCGACCTCTACTGTATTGTTCGTAGCTGCCGTGATCATCCAATAGAACGGGAATACCGAAATGAATGACAAGATTATAAGAAAAATATACGTAGGTATAAGTCTGCGCTGGATAGCTGACTTGTTTTTCTTTTTTGGTGCCTGTACTGCTGCTGTATTAGTCACGGGTATCACCTACCTTCATATTGATGAACGCCAGGATAGCTACAAGAATGAATACTATAAATGACATAGCTGATGAGTATCCGAAGTTTGCAACACCTTTTCCGAATGCGTTGTTGTAGATGTAATGAGACATTGTCATAGTTGTAAATGACGGGCCACCCTTTGTGAGGTTTACAGACTCATCGAACAACTGAAGTGTTCCGTTGATTGACATGATAAATGTCATAACGATTGTTGGCTTTAATAGCGGCACTGTGATATGCCAGAATGTCTTCCAGCCATTTGCTCCATCGATCTTTGCAGCCTCATAGACTGAATACTCGATATTCTGAAGTCCTGCAAGATAGAAGACCATATTGTAGCCTGTCCATCTCCAGATAAGGGCGATGATGATTACCGCTCTTGCTGTTCCTGTATTTCCAAGGAAATTGATATTTGTGCTTATAAATCCAAGATTCTTAAGAACTGTGTTTATAAGACCCTGTGTAGCGAAAAGAGACTTGAATATCAATGAGTATGATACAAGTGACGTAGCGCATGGCAGGAATACCATTGTTCTGAAAAGACCGCGGCACTTTAAGTCCTTGTTGTTTAACAGCTGTGCTAAAAGTATAGCAAGCACAAGCATTATAGGTACCTGTATTATCAGATACAGGAAGGTGTTACCCATTGTCAGCAGGAATTTTTTATCCTGCAGCATTCTGGTATAGTTATAAAAAATAGGCTTAGCCCACTGCAGATTTGCAGAAGATCCAGTCTGTAATGAGATGATGAATGCTCTTATCATCGGGTAGAAGCTCATTACAAAAATAAGTATTGTAGCCGGAGCTAAGAACACCCATCCTGCAGCTTTCTGCTTTGTCTGTACACTTTTATATGTCTTTTTCTCCAAAGCTGTCACTCCTTTTCCTTTGAAAAGCGGCGGGAACCGGTCGCCCGATTCCCGCCGCTTCCAGATTAGGGAAAACCCCCACTATTCTTTTATACTATTCCTTTTTCAATTGGGCTCTTATGAATTAGAATCATTACCCATTGAGAACTCTACCTGATCCTGAGCATCCTTTAAGGCAGAAGTTACATCTGTTCCATCGAGGATATTGTGGATAGCTGCTGCTACCTGCTCACGTGCTGTGTAGTGATAATCACTCTGCTCAACTGTAGGAACGTTAGCTCCCATCTGAACTATCTGCTGATAGATAGGCTGGTTGTTGAAGTACTCAACACCCTTCTGATATACATCTGACTGACCGCAGGTAATGTTTGTTGTGATAACACCACCGTTTGTAAGAGCGTCATCATATGTCTCCTTAGCTCCGTCTCCACCACCGAAGGTGTAAGCGAGGAAGTCCTTGGCAAGGTCTGTCTTCTTGCAGTTTGAAGTGATGTAAAGTGAAGAACCACCGTTTGAAGCATATCCCTCTTTACCTGAAAGTGTAGGAAGTGTTGTGATCTCCCACTTTCCTGAGTTCTCCTTAACCTGCTCGATTGTAGGGATGATCCAGTTTCCGTTCATAACGCCGGCAACCATATCGCCTACAATAGTCTGATCTGTGTAGTCTGACCAGTCATTTGCGAGGTAGAGAACGTTATCCTGAACAAGCTTAACGATAACATTGATGATGTCTACCATTGTCTTGTTATCAACGAAGTTTGGCTTTCCGTCCTTGAACTGTGAAACGCCCTCAGCCTGAAGCATCATGTAAGGAAGATCGTTTCCGTCACCATCCATTGAAAGGAGGTACTTTCCTGTCTTATCGTATACTTTCTTACCGATCTCATCGAACTGATCCCAGGTGATTCCTGTTACATCGTCGATTGTGTATCCAGCCTCTTTAAGAAGATCTGTACGATAAGCGAAGATTACTGTTCCGTTATCAACAGGAACTCCGTAATGCTTTCCATCGATAGTTGAGTAAGAAATCTTCTCCTGTCCGAAATCATCCCAGTTGATATCAGCATCATTTACATCAACCCATGCGTCCGGATAATCATGTACATATCTGTTGATGTAGTGATCCTGGAAAAGTACGATGTCAGGAAGTGTGCTGTAATCATTTGAAGAACCAGCAAGTGTAATGGCATTCTCTACATCTGATGACTGAGACTGCTCAATAATGTTAAGCTTGAACTCTGGATCCTTCTTCTGATAAGCTTTCTCAGCTGCCTCAAGTGCAGGGATGTTGAAGTTCTTATCCCAGGCATAAACTGAAAGCTCATGCTTGCCTTCCTTTGAAGTGTCTACTGCAGCTGCCTTCTTAGAGTCACCTGAACTGCTCTTTGAACTGCTGCCGCAGCCTGCAAACAATGCGATGGACATTGTCGCAGCAAGTACTACTGATAAAATCTTTCTCTTCATAAAATAGACCCTCCTATGGCTACTTATGATGCCGGCAGTTTCTTCCGCTCTCCTGTCGGCGTTTCCTTGTTTACGAAAAGTATTATATATTTTCGTGAACAAATTGTGTTTAGAAAAAAAACTATAAAATGTGCAATTTCTGCCTTTTTATGCGTTTCCAATCATTTTTATAGCAAAAATGCACAAAGTCCATTTCTGAGCTCTGTGCATTTATTGATTTCAATATATTACTATAGCGTTTTTATATATGCTTATTCCCAGCCTTTTTTAGCTGTAATATGCATATTTGTAAAGCTGCCGGATACTCCGTTACCATTCTTTTTCCACTGCAGTGGCGAAATACCTGTAAGCTTCGCGAAATTCCTGTGAAAAGTAGAAAGTGTCTGGAATCCGACCTTATATGCAATCTCTTCCATCGACATATCTCCGCACTTTATCATCTCGCAGGCTCTGTCGATTCGGATCATATTCACGTATTCGAGAGGCTTCATATTCATGCTCTCTTCAAAGAGCCTCCTGTAATGGCTCTCCGAAAGACCTGAAATCTCGGCCAGATCTCCCACATGAATATCCTCATTGTAGTGCTTGTCTATGAATTCTATCGAATCAGTCAGGTACCTGTTAACCTTATTTACAGTCCTGACTTTCGATTCTCTCTCCTCATTGAGTCGCAGGATCTCGATAACCAGCAGATAGAGCAGCCCTTTAAGAGTGATTTTTTCATAAGGAGATTCTATCCTGCATTCCCTGATCATAGAAAGGATAATTTTTGCCAGATATGGGTGATTATGCTTGGTTTTCATAGTGCCACGGCTGTTCACCTGTCTAATGACATCCTCGACATTCAGCTCGGTATCAGCCATTTCATTTCTGATGAAGCTGTCTATATCTACAAACAGGTACTCCCATTTGTCCTTGTGGCCAGGAATGGACATAGTAGTATGGATAACGTTCTTAGGGATTATTGAAAAATTATCCCTCTCATACTTATACTTTCTGTCCTCTATGATCAGATCTCCATCGCCATAGTCACAGTAACCTATCTCCATGTAGTTATGAAAATGGAGGTCCTGCTCTGTCATGCCTTTTCCATACTCAATAATCCAGGAATCACCTATTTTTGGCAGGACGTATTCACCCTTTGGTATATCGTAATACCGGAACTCAACGTTTTTCTTCTGTCTTTTCATATGACCGCCTGTTCAATAAAAAAACCTGCCGCAGGGCAGCGTTGACTGTCCGCGGCAGGCCGTTGTGATAACAAAATCCGAGCCATTGACCTCTATTAGTCAGTTACGTATGGCATCATTGCAAGGTGACGTGCACGCTTGATAGCTACTGTAAGAGCTCTCTGATGCTTAGCGCAGTTACCGGTGATACGGCGCGGAAGAATCTTTCCTCTCTCTGAGACGAATTTCTTCAGCTGTGCTGTGTTCTTGTAATCGATCACATTATCTTTTCCGCAGAAAATGCAGACCTTTCTTCTTCTGCGAACCGGTCTACCTCTAAAAGCCATGTTCATTACCTCCAATAAGTTTAGTCAAACGGCAGCGCTTCTTCTACGCTGTTCGGTACATTCATAAAATCGTCTGAAGGTGCTGCTGGCTGCTCATCAGATCCACCACCCTGTGGCGGCTGAGGAACTGGTGCAGCTGCACTCGACTGACTTGCTGCTTTGCTTTCAGCAAACTCAATGGAATTTACGATAACACGGAAGCCATAGACCATCTGGCCCTGCTTGTTCTGGTAATTATCGTTCTGCATCTCTCCGTCGAGAACTACTTTCGTTCCCTTGTGGAGATACTTCTCTACAAATTCTCCTGTCTTACCGAATGCTGTGCAGTTAAAGAAATCAGCGTCTGGCTGACCCTCTCTCTTGAATCTTCTATCTACTGCGATGCTGAATCTGGCAATTGCCATATTCTGTGCTCCGCCGTATCTCACTTCAGGATCTCTTGTAAGTCTTCCCATCAGTATGATTTTATTCATAATAGTGCCCCTTTCATCAATAACGAGTCCCTTTCAACCCCGAGTTAAAAAGAACCGTTGCTCTTACTCTTCGTCTTTGCGAACGACTAAGAATCTGAGAACATTCTCCATGATGCGGACATCTGCCTCAACAACAGCCGGAACTGTAGGCTCAGCATCGAATGGGATGAAGTAGTAATATGCTTCATTCATCTTCTGGATCTCATAAGCGAGCTTCTGCTTGCCCCAATCCTCTACTTCTCCGAGCTTTCCGCCTGCACGGGTGATGTAGTCTTTTGCTTTCTCGACTACTGCAGCTCTGGCGTCGTCATCGATCTTCGCATTAACGACGAGTGCTAATTCGTACTTGTTCATTTAGTTTCCTCCTTTTGGTCAATTGGCCCTCCTTCATCGGAGCGCTGGCTCCTTCAGAAGAGCAAGGATTTCATATACCACGTTTGTCTATTATACAATGGAAACTTTTATTTTGTCAAGCACTTCTCCAATCTTTTCTTCGATAACAAGATCTGCCTGCTTGTCTCGTCCTGTAGCCTGCATATTGATAACGACCAGGTGCTTTCCATGGAAATAGTCGATAAGGCCTGCTGCCGGATATACCACAAGCGAGGTTCCACCGATAATCAGCATGTCTGCATCAGCAATCGCACGGACTGCTCCCTCAACAGTTGCATTATCGAGACCTTCCTCATAGAGCACGACATCCGGCTTTATCGGTCCGCCACACTTATCGCATCTCGGGTCGAGGCAGCCTTTTTTCTTCTGGTCAAGCATATAGTCTAGATCAAAAAACTGTCCGCAGCTCTCACAGTAATTTCTCAAGGTACTTCCATGAAGCTCATAGACCTTTTTGCTTCCAGCCTTCTGGTGAAGTCCATCGATATTCTGGGTTACGACGGCAGTCAGCTTTCCAGCCTTCTCCATCTCAGCCAGCTTCAGGTGAGCCTTGTTCGGCTGAACTCCTTCGACCAGGATTTTATCATTGTAAAATCTGAAGAATTCCTCTCTGTTCCTCTCATAAAAGGTATGGCTTAAAATAGTCTCAGGCGGATATTTGTAGTGCTGATGATACAGTCCGTTTGTGCTCCTGAAATCCGGCACTCCACTCTCTGTCGACACACCGGCTCCTCCGAAAAATACGATTTTCTTAGAGTCATCAACCATTTCCTGAAGCCTTTTAATCTTCTCTTCGTCCATTTTCTGCCTCCTTAAAAATTTTACACTATTTATCCTTCGTCTTAAGCTCGCTGTAGATGTCGCGCTTCGTAACACCTCTGTCCTTTGCGACAGCCTTCATAGCGTCCTTTTCAGATAACCCCTGGTCGGTATAGATCTTCATATGCTCCTCCAGGGTCATCTCTGAAAAAGCCTGCTGCTTTTCTTCGATCGCTTCCTGTTTGGATTTGCCCTCGATAACCAGCACATATTCGCCGCGTGGTTCATTTTCCCTGTAAAAATCAACGGACTCGCCAAAGGTCATCTGCATTTTTTCCTCGAATTTCTTCGTCAGCTCACGGCAGAGCGTAAGCCTTCGGTCTGACCCAAATACACTGCTAAGCTCATCAAGTGTTTTTTTCAGGTGATGTGGCGCCTCATAGATAATTATGGTTCGCGTCTCATTTTTTAACTCAGAAAGAACCCTTTCGTGCTCCTTTTTATCCTTAGGAAGAAAGGCCTCGAATGCGAACCTCCGGCAGGAAAGCCCCGAGCTCGTTACGGCCGCAATGCAGGCAGCCGGCCCGGGAACAGAATAGACCTTTATCCCCGAATCGTAGCATTTTTTCACAAGCTCCTCACCCGGGTCTGAAATTCCCGGAGTTCCTGCATCTGTGATGCAGGCCACTTTTTTCCCAGCCAGCATCTCTGATACCAGATAGTCAGCCTTTTCTATCTTATTGAATTCATGGTAGCTGGTGACCGGCGTGTGTACTTCAAAATGCTTTAACAAAACCCCTGAAGTCCTCGTATCCTCTGCCGCAATCAGGTCAGCCTCTTTTAAGACTCTGACAGCCCGAAAAGTCATATCCTCGAGATTTCCTATCGGCGTAGCTACCAGATAAAGCGCTCCCTCAGAATCCATAGTTTTCCCTCATTTCATCAGAATAGGTGCCATCACTATTGTAGAGAACCAGCGGCTTTTCTACCTTGAGCTCGTCCCCGCCATTTTTTCTGCCCTCAATCAGCGCCAGCACCGGCTCTTTGTCTATCTGCGGATACACAAGGCGCAGCCTCTTAGGCTCCACCTTGTTCTCTCTCATTTTTGAAAAAATATCCACCAGCCGAAACGGTCTGTGCACATAGTAGCATCTGCCGCCATCCTTTAATAGCGCAGACGTCTCCCTGACCAGATCATCTAAGCTTACGAGAATCTCATGGCGGGCGATCATTTTTGCGTCGGTTGTATTTTTAACACCGCTTCCAGCTTTCATATACGGCGGATTTGAGACAACTACGTCGGTCCTGCCTCTGCCGAATATCTGAGATGCTT
>SAMEA3663178__coassemble_496_pt1 | contig 10440 bp, 7 predicted proteins | sample SAMEA3663178__metabat2_low_PE_006 | metagenome-assembled genome bin SAMEA3663178 (sample SAMEA3663178) | pig gut metagenome | biome: pig gut; feature: pig-associated habitat; material: faeces | place: Denmark | collected 2012
CTTCTTTTTATAAGTCTCGATACCTTGAGAAATTTATCGAGCCTCATTCCCTCCTGTTTTTCTTCTGCCATATATTTTCCTTTCTATTTTTCAAGCAAAGCGTTTCCGGATCTTCGTGATAAGGAAGAGCATTGCAAAAATACACGCAAATCCGAATGTGTCCGCTATCGTAAACGGATTTTTGAAAAAGACAACTCCAATAACCGCTGCAATCAGTGGCTCTGAGAAGCCGTAAAGAATGCCCCTCTCAGGTCCGATGTACGAGACGCCCTTCATATAGAGTGTAAATGCAAGCAGTATCGCGATGATCTGTACAAATGCAGGCCTCTTATCAGTTCTTGCAGCGGACAGATTCCCATCCTGCTGTCAAAAGTCATATCAATCATTTACTCTTAAGACTGTCCAGCCGCTTCTTGATCTCGACTTCTTTCCCCTGGTCAGACGGTTCATAGAAGACAGTGCCCTCGACTGAGTCAGGCAGGTACTGCTGCTTCACATAGTGCCCCGGGAAGTCATGGGGATATTTGTACCCAATACCATGACCGAGCTTCGCAGCTCCGCCGTAGTGCGCGTCCTGCAGATAGGCAGGCTCCGCGTCGGTCATCGTATTTTTCACAACATCCATTGCTTTGTAAATCGCATTTGTAGCGCTGTTTGACTTCGGCGCGCAGGCCACATATATCGCCGCCTGCGACAGGATCAGCTGGCTTTCCGGAAGTCCGACTCTCTCGACCTCGGAAGCTGCAGCCGCTGCGACAACCATAGCCATCGGATCAGCATTTCCGACATCCTCAGACGCACAGATCATGATCCGTCTCGCGATGAATTTGATATCCTCGCCGGCAGTCAGCATTTTTGCCAGGTAATAGACAGCCGCATCCGGGTCAGAGCCGCGCATGCTCTTTATAAACGCCGAAATCGTGTCATAGTGATTATCGCCGTTTTTATCGTAGCCGATAACCCGCTTCTGAATGCACTCGGAGGCAACATCCATATCGATATGAATCACACCGGTGCTGTCCGGCGCTGTGGTTAAAGCCGCAAGCTCCAAGGCATTTAAGGCCTTTCTGGCGTCACCATTTGCCACGTCCGCAAGAAAATCAATTGCGTCCTCGTCGGCTTTAACGTTTAATTTGCCAAGGCCCCTGTCAGAGTCTGTGAGTGCGCGCTTCAGAAGAGTTTTGATGTTCTCAAAACTGAGCGGGTGCAGTTCAAAAATAATCGATCTCGACAGCAGAGCTCCATTCACCTCGAAATACGGGTTCTCCGTCGTCGCGCCGATAAGGATTATCGTCCCGTCCTCGACATATGGCAGCAGATAATCCTGCTGGCCCTTGTTGAAACGGTGGATCTCATCGATGAAGAGGATCGTGCGCTTTCCGTACATGCCGAGCGCGTCCTTTGCCTTTGCAATCACGTCCTCCATATCCTTCTTGCCGGAGACTGTAGCATTCAGCTGGCAGAATTCGGAGCTTGTAGTGTGCGCGATAACCTTTGCGATAGTGGTCTTGCCGGTTCCCGGCGGCCCGTAAAAAATAACCGACGACAGCTTATCTGCCTTGATTGCGCGGTAGAGCATCTTGTCTTTGCCGATGATGTCCTCCTGTCCGACGATCTCATCTAAGGTCTGCGGCCTCATCCGCGCAGCAAGCGGCGCCTCCTCCTTTTTCTTCTCCCCCGCCATATATTCAAATAAGTCCATTCTCTTCTCCTTGACTCTCCATGCATCTCTGACGGAAAACTGATTTCATGGACAAAAGCCTGACATAATATGATATTAGTGTCAAAACGATATCATGATTTGGCGGACTTTTAACCCTTACCCGATTTCACCGGAGATTTCGTTTATTTTTTCAAGCTCTTCAGATGAGAAGCTGGTATTTTCGATGCAGCGGACGCTGTCCTTAATCTGCTCCGGCTTTGACGCACCGACTAAAACAGAGCATACGCTTCCATCTCTGAGAATCCATGAGAGTGCCATATCTGCAAGCGACTGTCCGCGGGCGGCAGCAATCTCATTCAGCTGCTTTATCGCAGAAAGCTTCTTTTCTGAGAGATCTTCCTTGTGCAGGTAGCGGCCGTCGTGCGCGATCCTGCTGTCGGCAGGAATTCCGTTTATATACCTGTCAGTCAGAAGTCCCTGTTCGAGCGGACTGAATGCTATGATCCCGAGACCACATTTTTTGGTGGTTTCCTTTAAGCCTTCGCGTTCTATTTTTTTATTAAAAATAGAATAGGACCGCTGGTTTACTATCAGTGGAAGGTGGATTTTTCTCGCAATCTTTAAAGCTGCCTCTGTCTGCTCGGCGTTGTAATTCGAGATACCTGCGTAGAGCGCCTTACCGCTTTGTACTATCTGAAGCAGTGCCTCCATCGTCTCTTCGAGTGGGGTGTCGGGATCCGGCCTGTGATGATAGAAGATGTCGACATAGTCGAGTCCGAGACGCTTCAGGGACTGGTCGCAGCTTGCTATCAGATACTTTCTGCTGCCCCAGTTTCCGTAAGGACCCGGCCACATGTCAAAGCCTGCCTTCGTCGTGATCACGAGCTCATCTCTATACGGCATGAAATCCTCGTGCAGCAGGTGGCCGGCATTGATCTCGGCTCTGCCGTATTCAGGTCCATAGTTGTTCGCGAGGTCAAACTGCGTGATGCCTAAGTCAAAGGCTGTGTGCATCATCTGGCGCATATTCTCATAGTTGCCGTTTGAACCGAAATTGTGCCAGAACCCGAGTGACACAGCTGGGAACATCAGGCCGCTTTTCCCCACGCGGTTGTATTTCATATTCTCATATCGGTTTTCATTTGCCAGATACATTTTATAATCCTCCATGTTTTCATATGATTCAGCAGAAAAACGCGCTCATATACTATGATTTATTTATAAATGTTAGCCACTCAAAAACAATCAATTGCCAACAAAAAATGTTGGCATAAATCTCACTAATTCTTTGACTGCATCTCTTTCGACTTTTTCGACGCTGTGCGTACTGCGTCGATCATTGCTGCGCGCATTCCGTCACGCTCGAGTGCAGCGACACCCTCGATAGTGGTGCCGGCCGGCGATGTAACTGCGTCCTTGAGCTCGCCCGGATGCTTGCCAGTTTCAAGTACCATCTTCGCAGAGCCTAAAACTGACTGTGCCGCAAAAATATACGCCTGTTTTCTTGGCATGCCCTCGGCCACAGCTGCGTCTGCCATCGCCTCGATTATAATGTAGATGAAAGCCGGTGAAGAACCTGAAACTCCGGTCACAGCGTCAATCAGCTTCTCATCTACAAATTCTGCCTTGCCAAAGCTGTTGAAGAGCTCGAGAGCCTGCTTTTTCTGGTCCTCAGAAACCTTGTCGTCTGCGCAGAGCGCGCTCATTGCTTCGCCGACCATTGCAGGAGTATTCGGCATAGTGCGGACGATGTGAAGCTCATCGCCTAAAATCGCGTGAAGCTTCTTTAAGTCAAAGCCTGCTGCCACCGAAATGATAAGCTGCTCTGTGTTGAGCACGTCCTTTACCTCAGCTGCGACGCCCGGAAGTACCGCTGGTTTTACTGCGAAAAATACAATCTCTGCATCCGCAGCCTCCTTATTATCGAGCGTCATCTCGATGCCAAGCTCACTGCTCAGTTTTTCTTTCGTTTCCTGTGTGTGACAGGAAGCAATCACCTCATCCTTAGAAGCAAGTCCGTATGCAATGATACCCTTGATCATCGCACTTCCCATATTTCCAGCGCCAATAAAACCAATCTTTTTTCTCATAGTAATGCCTTTCTTAAAAACCGATTCCAACTAAAACGATTCATTTCTTCCCACTTCAGATTCAGATGCAAACTATTGTACCACTTTGCTAAAACAAATGATATACCATTCGAAATATGATAGAACGTCACAAAGTAAAATCAGCCGCAAAAAAAGAGACAGGAATGCCGGATAAATCAGCTTTCCTGCCTCTTTCGCTATCAAGAGCAATCAAGATTTAACTCTATTTCAACCCTGTTTTGTATCAGAATAATTTTCTTGACAAACAGAGCATCTTTTTGCGAGTATTATTATTTTTTCTTAGAAACCTTTTTAGTCTTTGTGATCTTACCGCTCTTTGAGCAATAGTATTTCTTCTTTCCGACCGTTACCCATTTCCCTGTCACTATTTGACCTTTAGAATTGATGTAGTACCTGCTTCCGTTTACTTTTACAAGCTTTTTCTTAGCGATACGGCCATTTTTATCAGCATAAACTTTCTTTCCATCAGAGGTCTTTACTATCGTATTCTTTGCGATAAGTCCGTTTGACTTAGCCACATAGGTATACTTTCCGATTTTTACAGTCTCTGATGAAGCAACACTCTGATCAGCCTTTACTACGAAGGTCTTCTTTCCTACTTTTACAAGGCCTTTAGTAGCGAGAGAGCCATCTGAGGTAGCTACGTACTTTTTGCCGTCTATTTTTACTGACTGGCTTACTGCTACCGTTCCATCATCGAGAGTTGCATACTTCTTTTCGCCAATCTCTACTATCTGATTCTTAACAGTTTCGCCATTTTCGTCCTTGATTACAAGACTTCCATCTGAAGCATCTCCTTCGACAGTGTAGGTCTTATCATCTGACTTGTCAGTGTCATCCTTCTTGTCATCGTCCGTTGAGCCTGTATTATCTGTGCTCTTATCATCACCACTTGGGCTTACTGAAGTCCCACTGTTTGAGCCGGAATTGTCTGATGACGAAGAATCAGATGCAATGCCTGTTACAGCCTTGTTAAAGATCAGTGTACCACCCTCAGATGCTGCCGGTACTGTTACCGTCAGATTTCCAGAAGAATCAGCTGTAAATGTCTTTCCACTGTACAGATCAGTATAGATTCCCTTTGCTGTAAGTCCGGAAATAGTTACTGTCTGAGCTTCATTCTTTGTGTTCAGCACGTTGTAGAGTGTTGTGCCGTCATAGGTTCTTGTAAAGACATCGTAGCCCTTGCTGTCATTTGCATCTATGGTCTCTCTGTCTCCACGGGCATATACGTCTACATACTTGTTACGGATAGCAAGCATCTTCTTATAGTGAACGTATACCGGATTGCTGTCGTTTGCCTTAGACCAGTCGAAATCATATCTGTTGTCCTGGTAAGGATAGTTGTTGGCTCCTGACTGGCCTGTTTCCTCACCATAGTAGATAACAGGCTGTCCCTTTGCCGTGATCTGAAGTGAAGCTGCTACAAGGCCTGCTGCCTGAGCATCCTCTTCGCTCATTCCGTCCTGTGTCAGTTTGTATACGAATCCATCCTCGTCATGACTTCCCAAGAACTGACCAGTCATATAGGTATTGTTAAGCTTGTCATTTCTTCCGGTAAGATTACTCTCAATTGTTGAGATAGAGCCCTTAACAAACTGTGTTGCCCAGTCGTTAAAATCAAAGTCGAGGTCAGAATCCATAGCACCAGTGCCTAAGGTTCCACCATTTGAAGCTGCTCCACCACCAGAATACTCACCGATCATCTTAAATGACGGGTCGACATCTGTAAGTGAATTCTTGAGTGCCTGCCAGGTAGCTACATCTACATGTTTTACAGTATCAACACGGAAATAGTCGATGCCGAACTTTTCTACCCATGCGGTCTGCCATGCTACAAGCTGATCTCTTACGCTCTTATCCTCTGTCTTGAAATCAGGCAGATTTGAAAGGCTGTCCTTCTGATCATCTCCCGATACTACATCATCACCAGAACGAAGCATTGATCCAAAGGTACTCTCTGTACCATAACCGGCATGATTTAAAACCACATCGACCATGATTTTGATACCCTTTGCATGAGCGGCATCTATCATGCTCTGGAAGTCTGCTTCAGTTCCTAAAGCCGGGTTAAGCTTTGTGAAATCACTTGCCCAGTAACCATGGTATGCTGCGTTATACGGTACATCATCTCCATGATTATCAGCACCAACTGTTACCCCTGGAATATTCTGTACTATTGGTGTAATCCAGATAGTATTGATTCCGAGATCCTTCAGATAGTCAAGCTTGTCCTCGATTCCCTTGAAATCACCACCATGATAGAGACCTGCGTTTGTTCCATAAGTAGAAAGTCCGCTCGCCTTCTGTTCGTCTGTAAGAAACTGGTCGTTGGCAGTATCGTTTGAGCTGTCACCATCGAAGAAACGGTCAGTTACCATAAAGTAAATAGAAGCTTCATCCCAGTCGAAATCATCGGCTGCACCAGACTTCGTTCTTGCGGTTACTTTTTCAGTGACAGAAGTAGTATATACGTTACCATACTGGTCTGTTACTGATACCGGAAGCTCATAGCTGCCTGCCTTTATATCCTTTGTACAGGCAATTGTTACAGCCATGTTGTCGGTATCGAACTGTCTTACTCCAGCTCCAAGTGCGGTTGCGTCAACGCTTCCGCTTACAAATACATCCTTTGGATTTGTATTTGAAATATTATTCTGATCTACTGTAACCCTGATTACATCATTTGTATTATAGTCTAAACTGCCCTTGTCGGCTTTTGCCGTAACAGTAAGCTCTGGCTTATAGTAGTCAAAATATGAGTAGCCGTCACCTGTCTTATTTTTGTTGAATGCATCCAATACTGTGGTGCCATCAATATTGTAACGGTACTCTGTTCTTCCAGTGTTTAAAGTTGCTGTGCCCTCAAAACGCTTGTTGGCTTCGTTGTACTTAAGCTCTACGCTGTCAGAGCCTTTTATCTCAACTGATACTTTCTTTGAAGATAGTGTACCAGCCTGAAGTGCATCGTCATCACGGTAATAATAGTTTACTACTCCGTTTGCAGGATCAAGCTCATAGCCCTTGTTCAGAGGCGCTGCAAGCTTTGGCTCTTCGCCCTTTTTCATAGATACAAGGATCAGATTCTGATCGGCTGTAAAGGAAATGTCGTGGTCTCCACCATCTTTTACCCAATCTTTTCCAGAATCATCAAGTCCCAGTACAAACTTAACATCTGTTATACCTGATGGAATCTTTATCTTTGCATGCCAGGTGCCATCATTCTGCTTCTCCAGATAATAGTGTGTTGTGTCATTAATAGTCCAGCTGTAGAAAAATGGTTTCTCTGCCGAGTCATTGGTATAGGTAAAATCCAGATATCTAGGAGCCTGATATTCAACCTTAGGTTTTTCTGCTACAGGATTTTTACCAAACACATACCAAATAGTGATATCAGTTGAATCCTCAGGAATTGTGAAAATGCGGTCTTTATCCTGACCCTTATCCCAAGTCCCCGCAATTGTTCTGGCTATAATTCCAAGATTGTTAAATGGTAATTTTATTGTTCCTTTAGCCCAGGTTATTCTATTACTTTCATCTTTTTCAGTATCTGTCAAAGAAGCTACGGCATTTTTATTTCCGTCTTTGTCAAAGAAATAAATATCTGACTTAGTAGCATCAAAGTCCTGAGCGTAGAAGTAAATCGTAACATTATAGGTCTTAGCGACTACAGGAATTGTAACTTTCTGAGTGTAGTCACCATATGCAGCTATGACTGTAATTGAATCTCCGTCATAGCTCTTTTCAACTGCAAGCTTTCCATCAGAAGAGATAGAAGCATTTTTTACAGTATCAGGTAGGCTGTAGCTGACTGTTACGGCTGTTCCTTTGTCTGTTTCTGTTCCATCATAGTAAGTAGCTGTGGTATCAAGTGCTACATCTTTTCCAGCAACAACCTGAGCAGGCTGAGAGTCAAATACAAGACTCTTGATTGCCTCAGTTTTTACTGTAACTTTCTTAGCTGTATCAGTTGCATCAAGGGAAAGCGTAAGTTTAACTGGCTTATCTGTTTTGATTATTGTATTGCCATCAGAGCTCTTATCATAGCCCTCGACGTTCCATCCCAGGTTCCATCCTTTTGCGTCTGGATCCTGAAGTACCTTGAACTGATACTCTTTGTTTGCCTCAAGGTTATAGCTGATAGAATATGTATTATTATCAGTTGATGTAAATGTGTTATCCACATTTCCTGTGGTCTTCGGATTCCAGTTCGCTCCCGGAAGAGTTCCGACTGCTATGAAGACATTCTTGGCTTTTTTTGAAATCGAGCCTGTATATTCGGTTCCATCGGTATTTTGCAGTTTTACCTGAACCTTTTTCTCAGCGTCAGTTGCGTCAAGAGTAAGTGTAAGCTTAACAGGTTTTTCTACATTTATTGTAGCATTTTGGCCTGGCCCCTGACATCCACCCTGAACACTCCATGGATTATTCCATTCGAAAGTATCCGGATCCTGCAGAACCTTAAACTCATACGTTTTGTTTGCTTCAAGATCATAACTGATCGAATATGTCTTCTGATCAGTTGTCGTAAAAGTGTTGGCCTCGTTTCCCTTTGTCGATGCAGTCCAGCTGGCTCCCGGAAGAGTTCCGACTGCTACAAAGACGTTCTTGGCTTCAGATGTTGTTCCCTCTTCACCTCTTGCCAGAATACCGGTAAGCAGGCTGCCTGGCAGCAGTGTCACCACCATCGCCAGTGCAAGAACTAAGCCAAGAATCCTGTTCTTTGCTTTTCTTGTTTCATTTCCTCGTTTCAAGATATTTAACCTCCTTTTTTGAAAACATTTTCGGAAGATATTGTCCCACACAATGATTTTCCAAAAAAAGTTCGCAACAAGTTTCGCATTTATTATATGTGCCTGCCGGAAAAGAAGATATATTAATTTTTCTTGAAACATGTTAATTTTTTGTTAAAATTTAATGAGGCTTAACTGTGCTTTTTCTCACATCTTAATGTGTTTTACCATTTAGTACTCCTTTTCTATCTCACCATTGATCCCATATTCAGACTTGAATTTATCAAGGTCAGTGGCATTTTTAATAAGCATCACTTCTTCAAAATGCCCGGTCTCCAGGTCCTTGAAACCTGCTGCCTGCTCGCCATTGCAGATGCTGCAGTGAAGAATCGGTTTCTGCTTCGCAGGGTCAAAGGATTTGTGCTCTGATTTTTTATGAAAGAATCCCATTTAAGTCTCCATTAAGGCGCGTTTTATTTTTCCAAGAAAAAAATAATCACGCATTCATCATCGGTATGATGAATTTTTCGACGAGGATGTAGCCGTAATCGTTCGCGGCGGCCCAGCCACGGGTCTGCGCGCGGTAGCTCGGCGAGTGCTTCTCACCTGTGGTATACGGATTGTCCTTTATCACTGGACGTAAGGCGCGTTGCCGACACGGACATATCTGCCACGCGGATCGATCGTGTTGTCCACATTTTTGACAGCGCCGGCGTAGAGCGCGAGGTGAAGCGCCTGCGAGCGGATGCCGACAGCGACAGCGTGCTTCTCAGCCGAAGCCGCCGACTTGTAGCCGAACGACTTGTAGTGCTCCCTCGCATACGACCTGAAGTCGATTCCCGAGGCGCCGTTTCCTGTGGCTCCAACGCCACCGAAGTTACACTGGTAAATGCTTACATCACCGCCGAACCGCAGGAACCCGGTCTCATTCATCATCTGCGCAAAAAGCACCTCCGCGCGGATATTATACCTGGCCGCCTCCCTGTAGACAATCCTTGTAAAATCATCAATAGTCGCGGCGCCCAGATTCTTATACGCTGACGGATAGGTCGACCTTTTGGACCTGTAGTATTTCGCCATCTTCGCGGCGCTTACCGTCGACTTTCCGATAATCGAGTAGCCTGTCCTGCCAACAGCCTTTATGCTCTTCTTGGAATAGGTGTACTTCTTGCCCTTTTTCTTATAGGCGCGCACCCTGAAGGTGTACCTCGTGTTCTCCTTAAGACCGGTCACTGTGACCTGGTTTACGTCCATGCCGGCAATCCGCTTTACGACCTTGCCCTTCGCATTCAGCACCTCGTAGCCACTCGCACCGTAAATCGGGTACCAGTGAATCGTCAGAGATGTGCCGGTCTTTTTGGTGATTTTGTCGGTGTCGCAATCGTATGGAGTCGCGTAATCATAGCTGTCTTTGTCATAATTGTAGCTATCTGACGAGCTCCTGTTCATGCAGTTTGTGTACGGGCTCCGCAGCTTGATCCGCTTGTCCTTAAGCGCCGCCTGCGCCTGGACCGGAAACGCCGCGAGCAGAAGCACCACAGCAATTGCGGCGCAAAAAATCCTTTTCTTCATTTCGCAAATACATCTGATAGATTATCTCAGTTTCCGCTTCTTATTATAACTTGAATTCATGGAAAAATAAACAATTCATGAAAAATAAACGCTTTTCTTCTGGGCTTCGCGCCGCGGGTTTACGTACTAAAAAGCAATAATTGACAAATGGTATGGAAAACAGAAGTAAGCAAGCCAGGCATTTCCGTACCATTAGACAAAAATAGACAGATGGTACGGAAAACTCTCGTAAATATGCACGGACTATGAAGATCACAAGTAGTAACTGGCATCAGCCTACGTGTGAAAATAGGAAAATCCAGAAATCACACGTAATAATTGAGACCTGCCTACGTGTGAGAATGGAAAAATCTAGAAACCA
>SAMEA3663178__coassemble_511_pt1 | contig 10286 bp, 7 predicted proteins | sample SAMEA3663178__metabat2_low_PE_006 | metagenome-assembled genome bin SAMEA3663178 (sample SAMEA3663178) | pig gut metagenome | biome: pig gut; feature: pig-associated habitat; material: faeces | place: Denmark | collected 2012
CCGCATACACAGACCGGAAAATCCGGCGGACAGGTGCACGGGTACTCTGTCCTTTTAAAGTGACTCTTTACTATACGGTCCTCAAGCGAGTGAAAAGTAATCACCGCCAGCCGGCCGTCTTCATCAAGCAGGTCGATCATCGTATCTATAGTATCCGTAAGCACGCTAAGCTCACGGTTAAGCTCGATACGTATCGCCTGAAAGGTTCTTTTTGATGGGTTTCCACCGGTACGCCTGAACTTCTCCGGTATGGATTCCCTGATTATCCGGTTCAGATCTCCTGTAGTCTTAAGAGGTCTTTCCTTTACGATATTTGCTGCTATGCGGTCGGCGAATTTTTCCTCGCCGTAGTCTCTTATTATCCTGCTCAAATCCTTCTCTGAATAGGTATTTAAGAGATCCTCCGCTGTAAAATCGGATGACTGATCCATCCTCATATCGAGAGGTGCATCATCACTCCTGTATGAGAAGCCTCTCTCCTCTGTATCGAGCTGATACGACGATACTCCAAGGTCTAAGAGGATTCCGTTTACTTTTTCAATGCCGAGGCTGTCTAAGACTTCCTTTATGTGCTCGTAGTTATCGTGGACTATTGTAACCCTGTCGCTATATGGCGCAAGCTTCTCTGTGGCAGCTTTTATAGCGTCCTGATCCTGATCTATTCCGATAAGCCTTCCGCCCTCTGTGAGACGCTTTGCTATCTCAAAGGAATGGCCAGCCCCGCCAAGGGTTCCGTCGACGTAGATACCGTCCGGCTTGATGGCCAGCGAGTCTATGACCTCATCAAGCATTACTGAGAAATGTTTGAATTCTGTCATAGTGTAAGTCCTATCTCTGCCAGCTTATCAGCCACATCGTCCATGTCTTCGAAGGTGTTGTCTGCATCCCACTTATCCTTATCCCAGATTTCTATATGGGTCAGGTTTCCGGCAAGCACGACGTCCTTTTTAAGTCCCGCATAATCACGAAGATTTGCCGGGATAAGAATTCGGCCCTGCTTGTCGATGTCACAGCTGCTGGCAGATGCGAAGAAGAACCTAGAGAACTTTCTGGCCTCCTTGTTCGCCTTCATAGACTCCTGAAAATTCTTTCCTACTTCCTCCCAGGTATCATAGGGATATCCGAAGAGACAGCCGTCAAGTCCCTTCGTGATCACGAACTGGCTTCCAAGGTTCTCACGGAACTTTGCCGGGATAATTACCCTGCCCTTCGGATCAATCGTATGGTTGTATTCTCCCATGAACATCGCGGCTGTCACCTCCTTCCCAGATACTCCACATTTCTCACACTATCCCCCACTTCTCACCACTTTTCTCTAATTTTACTCATTCAATTATGTTTTTTCAATAAAATGGCTGTTCGATTTCAATGATTTTTCAATGTGTGGGGCAAAGTGGAGGCAATTTTTAAGCCCTTTAATCGCAAGATATTGTGGAGCATTAAAAAAGCACCTACCAAATATGTCGGTAGGTGCTTTTCTTTGTGCAAATGTAACAAAATTAATGTTTGGAACAGATGTTAGAAACAAACGATCAGTTTTTATATACTACTCCATCTAAAACACGCTTTGCTGTAGGTGCATCTGTCAAGTACTCTATGATGGCACCTGCAAATGCAAGTGCTGTTCCAAGGCCACGGCTGGTGATGATATTCCCATCGCGGACAACAGGATCAGTCTTCTTGGTGGCGCCTGTAAGGCCGTCCTCCATACCAGGATAGCAGGTGGCATTTCTGCCTTTCAGGATTCCTGCATAGCCCAGGACTGTAGGTGCTGCGCAGATAGCTGCGACAAGCTTCTTATCTGAATTGAATTTCTTTATCAGTGAAATTACCCTGGCATCTTCCTTAAGGTGGATAGTTCCCGGCATTCCGCCCGGAAGTATCACTGCATCGTATGCATCTGCGTCGAAATCGCTTAAAATCCTGTCGCAGATAAAGGTGATATCCCTCGCACTGGTGACCTGTCTGTTTCCGGTTATCGATACCATATCGATATCAATCCCGGCTCTGCGGAGCATGTCGACCTGAATTAAGGCCTCGCACTCTTCGCAACCATCCGCTATAAGTATTGCTGCTTTTGACATAATGACTTCCTTTCTCTATAATAGTTAAAAAGTATGTGACACGAGGAGTTATACTAATGGAGATTGAGCATAAATACCTCATTAATAAATCAGATCTGCCTGATGGGTATGACACTTACCCGGCGAAATCAATAAAGCAGGGTTATCTGCTGCATAAACCGGCACTCCGTATCAGAAAAGAGATTCTTCTGCCTGACGGAGAGCCCAAATATACCCTTACATATAAGGACAGCGGAGGGCTCGCCAGAGAAGAGATAAATATCCCTCTTCCATCCGACGCCGGAGAGAAGCTCTTTACCAAGTGTGAAGGGCATATCATAGAAAAGACCCGCTATCTGATACCGGCTGGAGTAAAGGATTCTACCTCCGGCAGAGACTTAACTATCGAGCTCGACATCTTCTCAGGCGAACTGAACGGCCTTATCTACGCTGAGGTCGAGTTTGACTTCATCGACTCCGCCAATGCCTACAAGCCACCGAAATGGTTTGGAAAGGACCTGACAGGAATCAAGGGCTTCTCGAACTCAGATCTCTCCCGCTTTGGAATGCCTAACCTCTGAGTCTGGTATTTTCAAAGCGTTTTCTCGTATCCAGGCACTTAAGAAGCTCCTTTATACGTCCGTCAAGCGGACCATCATCTATTACGATGTCAATTGAGGCCGCCATATTATCTATATAGGTATCGTTCAGTTCATCGTTCTGAGCCATATGCTCGATTATCATGTACTTCTCATCGAAGTCGTCAGTATCTAAGAAAGCGAGCATATCCCTGACTGCCGGATCCTGCTCAGTATCGTCAGACTTGTCATCAACTTCCACTGTGGCAGGTGACGGATGAACCTTGACCTCAGGAGTTCTCACAGGCTCTGGTTTTACTGGATTTTCTACAGGTCTTTGCTTTACAGCCTCTGCCTTTTGTTCCGGCTTTTTACTCTCCTCAGTGACACTCTGATTATTCTCAGCATCATCCCTGGTAAAAATTCTCAGAAACTTATCCTCAGGTATAGCTATATTTATAAAATTCCCATACATCTGCTGAACGATGACTTCTTCCTGCTCTGTAGAAAGCGAAATAGCCGTTGTGATCACCTGATACAGTTTACCGCTTTTATCTCTGTATTTGTCAAATGCATTAATCTTCATTTCTTTTTCTTCCTAAAAATCCTGCACTTCTGCCTTATTCAAAAAATCTGGCACCCTGCGTCGTTTTTCAACTCCTCTGAAGCCCTGGATATCGTGTTATTTTTCAAAGGCTCCTACTCATCAGCATTCGCAAAATTCGACATATAGATATGCTGTGCTATCTGCCTCGTACCAAAATCAACCACGATGGTTCCATAGGCTGTCTGTGACGCGATATCAGTCGTAAGCAGGATATCATTTAATATCTCCGCGTTGCCCTTTGGATTGCCTATCGAACCGTCTCCCGCAGTCGAGAGGAAATTCAGTGTAAAAGTAATATCGTCCGGAGCGACGTTCCTAAGCATATCGAGGAATACGTCCTTCTTCTGTCCGACAGTATAACGGTATCTGTCCTGAACCCAGAGCTTATCTGTACCATTCAGCGAGCTCATCACATACGGAAGATCGACAGACTCTTTCGACCCCTGATCCTTCCAGGTGAAATCCAGTCCGACATTTCCATAGTTCAGCGAATCGTTGAATCGTCTGAGCAGAACAATCTTACCTCTTACACTTGAAAGCTTAGGGATACTGTCGTATAAGTACCAGGAGTTCCTGTTCTGATTTATCGATTTAAAAAGCAGCTGCTCGAACTCTCGCGAATCATCCTTACTGTTCTCATCCTTTACACAGAAGAGCACTGTCTCAGACGGGTGCGCCTTCAGGAATGCATAGATCTGGTCTAATACTCCGTCAAGCCTCATCTGACTTGAAAAAATACTTCCTTTCACCCTGCACTTTCCAACACTGTGAACGAATCCCAGATAATCTCCATCCTTATCTGACTCAACAGCGAGCCTGATATCTAAATACCGAAAACCGTTCGTCAGCTGATCAGCGATCGACATGCTCTGCGTCTTCAGTGCAAATCCCGGAAAAATATGGACTGCCGCGCTGTCATGCGTTCCCGGTATAGATATCGCGGAGATTGAAGTATCATCATCTATCTCCTGCATCCACTCCGTCGTAGACTTGTAACGCTTTGAATCAGTCACAGCCTCTTCTATCTCACCGTTGTCCGCATTTGCGAAACATACCAGGAGCATTATAAAAATAACCAGGGCCGAGATCAGCTTCGCCCCGTTCTCTCTAAAAAACCTTTGCATACCTGTCTCTTTTCGTATATCATTAAGTTACGGGATTTATTTTAACACAAAATGCCGACTTGAAAAAGGGGACAGACTTATTTTTACACTGGAGGACGATATGGTTCAGAGAAAAGACCTGCTGCATTTGAGCTTCTACGAAAAAAGTCCGTACTTAGGAAGCGACGGACCGCTGCGCTACCGCATAGAGAAATCCGAAGAAGGCGAGGGAGACGATAAGAAAAAAGTCATGAAAGTCACTATTTGGCCCGGACCTTTTTCCTACGACAAAACCCCCGAAGAAAAAATGTCCTCGAAGAACTTCGAGTTCTCCGAGGATTCTCTAGATGAGATCTGCGAATGGCTATCCGAACAGTCTTCTGCTCTTTCAGACTTATCCGAGACTGAAAAGTCCTGACTTGACAAGGCTTATCGAAAGCGGCACCGGATCTCCGTTCGTCACGCTTGTCCCCACCTTGTTATACGGCATCAGATAGATATCGGCCGATTCCTTGCCACCTGTCAGATTCTGATAGGCTATACTTCCTACCGGCAGAGTAAAGTAGTAGACCTTGCCGCTCGTCAGATTATCAGCACTATATCCATTTCCTGACGTATCGTATACATTAAGTCCATATACTGTTTCCCATTCATTTTTTACCTTATATGTGGTCTTACCGTCCTTGGTCTCTGTCTTTATATTATCCGCGTTATAGAAACGGATCCCGTTGGTTTTACCCTTGCTTATGGTATTGTCGTTTATCTTAAAATAAATCTTTGCTCCATTGACTGCATCAGCCAGACTGGTGGAATCGGAATTTCCCTCATCATCGGTCTCTACCTCTATCTTCTTCTGCGAGATCTCGTCATTTCCCGCTGCCCCTGAGACATATCTAAGCAACGGCTTCGATACAGAGGTACGGAACGCGGCGATCATAGTATTTACGAAAAGCTTGGCCTCCTGCTCTGTCACCTTGTCTCCATCTGCATGACCAGCACCGGTGTAGGTGATATTACCACAGTTATAGATATAGTAGTTATTCGTACTGTCATTATATCCGTACAGATCAGAGCCTGACGCATTATCTACTGTGTACCAGACCACGATGTTATCGGCATTCGTATTCAGCTGATTCCACTGTGCATGAGTGAAGCTTACTTTCATATTGGCATTTGTCGCCCCAGTATATAGAAAGCCGTTCTTCTCGCTGTCAGTGAACTCTCCTGTATTGATATTATACGGATAGCTTGTTATCTGTCCCTTATTCATCTGACGTACTGTATCTGTCACAAGTCCACCGGCATATCCATTAATATTTGTCGTACTGCCATTAGTCTCCGAGGCCATAACGCCTTTTGTGAGCTTTAATCTGTGACCCGTGGCAGTATCAGAGAAGCCATGTACCTCAGGTACAGTCTGATCTGTACTATTGCCGCCGCTTATTGGCTTATAGGCTACAGAGTAGTCTTTACTCTCTATGGCTTTGCATTGTTCCTTGCTCAGCTGTCCTCCCTGCGCCAGGATTCCGCTCCTATAATTAGTCAAATACCCCCATTCCTTCTGCCCTCCTATAGGAGTACCGTTTATATTATCATCCTTGTCAGTAATGCCATAGACATCCATATAAGACTGGCCTCTTAAGAGCACATCATAATAGAAACTGTTGGAGAAGTCACCACCAGCTTTTTTGGAATGATAACCTAGATACTTTTTGCCATTATCGGTGTAATTCGCCAGATACCTGTAACTGCTGTTATCATGACAGAAAAGCACGGCCTTTCCAGTCTGGGCGAACTCCTTTACCTTTTCCAGTCCTGTCTTATCCGGTCCGTCATATGAATCTCCAAAGCCGAGGATTAGCATATCATAGTCGTTCATCCAGCTATTATTTTTCTCATATATTGTGTGAAAGTCCTCTGCAAATATCGTCTTTATCGTAAGGTCATAATTAGTTTTTATAAAGTCACTGTTAAGCGCCTTTCCAAACTGGTTTCCATCAGTAGCGTAATTCTTATCCGACATAAGCCCATGCAGATCATACTGATAACATTTATAGTATTGTGTCTTATTCTTATTACCATCTGAGTTCAGCTGTAGTATCCTGATCTTTATCTTACTCTTCTTGTTGTTAAGACCTAAGAACGACACTCCCTTATAGGAATCGCACGGTTCCTGATCCATAGAAGAGGCGCCGATGTTCTCGGTTATGATAAGCTTCCAGCTGAACGCACCCTGCAGACTCTCCGGCAGCTGCGCCGACAGATAGCAGACCGGTGCCGTATCAGCGCTTATTCCTCCCTTCAGGTTCGATGCCAGTACAGCGCTTCCATCCTCTCCTCCACTCTTCGCTGTGATCGAGGTGATCTCCTCACTGCTCTTGTCGTAAACACCGTCACTGTTCAGGTCAGCGAAGACCCTGGCGGTATAGGTGGTCTCATCAGGATTTAAATCAGTCTGGTTTACGATTTTAAACGTAAAGTCGAGCTTCTTCGAGCTCTGAATCATATTATCTCCATCGTATTCCCCGATCTGATTGTGGCCTGTCGCACTCTCGTCATACTGCTTCGGAGCTGATATCATATCTATCTCCGGAGATGAGAGCGAGGCAGAGCTTTCGATGGACCCGCCGTCAGCGGCAGCCTGAGTATAGCTTTTCACGTTCGCCCGGTTCTGATACTTCTTAAGTGTCGCATACAGCCTAGTGTGATCATCTACTGTGATATCAGAGAGGCTCTGACTGCTGCTGCCCGGGAATGAGAGTACGTCAGATGCCGATGAGGTATTAATACCTGTCTGACCACTGCCCCAGTCATTTACTGATATACAGCTGCTTGTCGGCGCCAAATTCCCTGTAAAGTCAGTGGAAGACTTCCCGACCTTGGCAGAGGTCATCACACAGTATATATTCTTGCCATAGTAGTTCGATGGCACTGTGTACTTCCCGTCATCAGATGTACCTATCTCTACAGGCTTCGCCTGATATTCATACCCAATGGTATACCAGGTATAGGTGCACTTTAGTATATCAGCTGCATCTATTGTCTCGCCCTGAGCATTTTTAATCTGAGATGTCTTCTTATCTTTATCCACAAAATACGGCTTTACGCTGATGGTATGCGTGTCCTTGTCATATACCGGGACAGATAATGCGATTCTTGCGTCAAATGCATTATAGGACGTATCCTCTGTCAGTCCGTCTGCGACTATCACCGGGAATCCCTGCTCTATAAAGGAGGAGAGCTCCTGCTGCTTTTTTACAGTGAGGTCATTGCCTGAGAATCTGTAGGTATCATTATCTCCTTCTGATTTATTATCATACTCTCTGTCAAGCATACCGTTAGCTGCCACATAGGAGTTATTAGGTATCTGATAGGTATCTCCTATATTATAGTAGACAAGACTGTTAGAGAAGCTGCTCTTGTTATTATCTGAGTAGCTGTTCATGTCCGTATCCCGGTACACCTTTCGGATGCCGCGATTATCCCCGATATAGACCAGATCATAGTCCTCTGTGATATCGTCAGTAATCCCGGCAAGTGTACGTGTCGATACAGTGGTGACCTGTACAGATTCACTGTTATAGTCCGGCAGAAACTTCAGTATGGTATTCTTCTTAAACTGATTCGCAGTATTGGAGTCCAGAAGATTCGATGATCCGCTGCTTGCCTTAGTCACCTTCCCGTTGCTTACATCATAGAAGCTATAGTCATCCGTAGAGGTCTTTGTCACGCTTTCCGGCTCTATATCAAGCACCCTAAGCTTTGACTTCCTGCCGAAGCTTCTCTGCTTGGAGTAGTTTATGATATATCTTATAGCAGTGGCCTCATCAACATCTGTAGCCAGAAGGTCTGTAGTGCCCGGGTTCTTTCTCTGTCTCAGCGCGTTCTCCTGGGATATCTCCTCGTAGACATCCTTAAAGGCAGAACCTGACGACATATACTGATCCGAAGGGAAATCAGTCTTATACCCTGCGCAGGCCATTGTCTTATCTCCCCTGAACACATAGACGCTCCTGTAGACAGCTCCGTTCGGATTCGACGTGACGTTTCTGGCCTTATCCATATCCATGTACTTATAGGTGCCGGATTCCTGCTGGGAGAAAAGATTATTAAGGTCAGTGTTTGAAAGCGCACTGCTGTCGATAAATACCGGTCCCTTATTATCAAGATACTGCTTTAAAAGCTCTGAAAGAGACTTCGCATTGTCATAGGAGTCATTTGATCTGTATCTGATCGGATTAGAGAAGACATTAAGACCCGAGCTTACCACTACCAGATCATATTCACTGAAATCACAGGACTGCCCCTTTGAAGCCTGTGCTTTCTCACTCACATCTGAAGGGCGGACACAGTCCACATAGACGTTTTTAGCGATTGATGAGACAGTCTTATCATCGTCCTCATCGAAATCCAGGGTATGCTTTAAAAACCAGTTGTTATTCGAATAACCACCGGTGTAGCGGATCTTGTCATAGTAGATGGCATACTGGTAATCTGATTCAGCCTCTACTGGATTAGTCAGCTCATACTCTCCTGCTCCCTCACCCACATAGATAAAAGAATCCGGATCACAGCTGAAATGCCCCTGCTCCGGATTACCACCGAAGTCCTTTAGCAAAAGCGAGGTATTAGTAACAAAAGGCACTTCCTGATCTAACTGAACAGCAAAGTATCCATCTCCCTGCAGCTTAGAATCAAAATCAGGGTCATTTCCCATCACGACAGAATCTATGCCGCTTACTACTGCATAGGTCTTGTTATCATTGGTATTATGGTTTTTCTTTACCGCAGCGAGCTTTTTCTCATCCTTCGTAAAGAACTCATCGAAATCACCTGTGGCGAGAGGATCAAAGCTGTAGTCATCGTCCCCTTCCTTGGAAAATATGATTGGAAATCCAAGCCTTCTGGCCTTATACAGAGTATCCATCGTCTTACTGCCTACAGTAAGATCCTTTAGCTCTATAGGTTCAAATTTCAGCTTATAATACACATAGCCAGCTCTATCAGATCCTGTATTCCCATCACTGGTCTTTATAGCATAAGGGGCATTGAGCGAGCTTATATTCTGCAGATATTCCCCGTTGTCCACCTTGTAGGAGGTAGCAGAGGCTGTGAAGCTTCCTCCCTCCTTCCTTTGGATCGTCCCGTTCACATAGGCTGCCTCAGTCTGCTTGAGCTCTACTGTGGTCTCACCGTCTACATCACTATCCCACGGCAGAAGCTCTTTATATTCGTTCGACTTTAGATAGAGAGGTGCAGAGTCCTTATCAGTCGAGGCTATGCCCGCGCTCTTAAGCCCGTTAAGATATGCATCAGCCCACTTTGTCCTCTCCGCTCTTATCCTGCTACCGTTCAGTGTGCCGTCATCTCCTCTGTACTCAGAGTCAGTCTCTGTACTCGAGGGACTTAGAGCAGACCCGAAGCCAGAAAGAGTCGCATCGAAGTCGATAGGCTCCTGACCTGCGATCAGGTAGCCGAAGTTTCCTGTCACTGTATCGTATTTAGATGCATCAGCCTTACCCGATCCGGACACAGGAGTAAGCGATGCTGATCCGGAATTTAACATGACTAGAGCATTGTCCTTCTGCGGTGTCACTTCAAGTATATGAAAAGAACCGCCCGTAGACCGGAGCGTGCTCTTTTTACTCTCGATATTCAGAAGTGAGGTCTTCGCAGTCGCATCCACAGCGTGAAAGCCCTTCTCCCCGGCTATGCCCAGAAGCACTGCAGCAGCTACTGCCACCGGCAGCGCATTAAAGAGTAATATCTGTTTTTTGCTTTTCTTCGGATCATAATACTTTTTCATCGTATTCTCCTATAATCAGCCTATCGCGTCAAAAGCGTCAGAAAAATTATTAAAAAACCTGGTCTCGGATCTAAGCGCCACATCCTGCTGGGTGTGGAAGCTCTTATCGTCCTTGTCAAGGGTCAGAAT
>SAMEA3663178__coassemble_516_pt1 | contig 10222 bp, 8 predicted proteins | sample SAMEA3663178__metabat2_low_PE_006 | metagenome-assembled genome bin SAMEA3663178 (sample SAMEA3663178) | pig gut metagenome | biome: pig gut; feature: pig-associated habitat; material: faeces | place: Denmark | collected 2012
TGCCATAATCGTCCAAGAGGATTTTGATACCCATATCATGGATTTTATTCAAAAGCCTGATGCCGTCGGCCTCAAGAACAGCGTAAGCCGATTCAGTAACTTCGACCTTTATCATATCCGTGACGCCGCTGGTTTTCTCGAACTTGTCTATCAGGTAGTTCACGAGCTTCGGATTGTAGAAATCGATTCTCGACAGGTTCACAGCACACGGAACCGGCGTGAGACCTCTGCTCTTCCTGTCCTCGTTGAACGCAATCACGGAATCGACCATGAACCTCGTAATCTTCGAGATGTCGCCATTCTCCTCAAAAGCAGGAATGAATTTATATGGAGCCAGCATTCCGAAACTGTGATGGTTCCACCTGATAAGAGCTTCGGCGCTGACGATCTTCCCCGTAGCTACATCGACGACAGGCTGGAAAAATGGCATCAGCTCCCTGTCCTTTAAGGCGCCATCGAGATCCTGAATCAGGACCTGTTTGTCCATGTAGTCGTCGTGCATTTTATCATCATAGATAGAGACAAACTGCTTTCTGTCGGCGCGGACATTTTTCTCAGCCAGATGAGCGTGGTCGAGCATCATAGAAATATTCGCGGAGCAGTCTGTGATATGGTAGACACCGACGCGGATATTGAAGGAATACTCCCTCGAAACGTCCTTGAAAAACCGCGTAGTTACGTGCTCTAAAGCCTCATCAGTCAGATTCTCATCCTCTGTGATCAGCCCGAAATGGTCCGCCTCGAGACGGCCGATTATCACCGGATGCAGCTCCTCTTTCAGAGCATGCTGCTCGTTAAAAATAATCATGTCGCCGTTTTTTCTGCCAAAAAGAGTATTTAAGGCCTTGAAATTATCGATATTCGCGTAGCAAATGGCGTATTTCTTAGAGCCGTCGCAGTCATCGAGAAGTGCCCTCGCAGCCCTGATAAAGCCCTCTCTAGAGTATTCATCAGTCATCCAGTCATGGTCAAGGATCAATTCAATGTCCATAATTGTGGCAATCAGCAGATCAGGATCCCCCGGGTAGGGATAAATCTTAAGGCTTAAGGCCCTGCTGCCGTCATCTGAATTCACATGGAAGGTTCTCGTAAAAAGACCCGTGCCCTTTATCTCATACAGTATATTCGAAATCTCAGTCTGGTCTACTATCGCCTGTTTCTCATCGTCCACGGACATTTTTTCAGAAATGGTACGGAACAACTCATGGTATTTCTTTATCGAGAGGTCGCTTATTCCATTCTTTAAAAAATAATCGTTGTAGTAGATAAAATGTATCGACTGATCTTTGGAATTGATCTGAAAAACGGCGTCAAAACCAGACTCACTGCTCACATCATGACCACTGCGGATATTGAGCCCACTGAGACCGACATAGACCGGTCCGTTCTTCAATTCATAAAGCTTTCCATTCTCAAGAGCCCAGCCCTTCCCGTAGAAAGATGTGAGCATTCCCTTAATCACGAAATAGCTGCCGTCAGTTATCAGATAAAACCGACGCCCGTCGCTTTCAGGCATGAGGATATCTTCGATCAGTCTCTTCCCATCAAAGGTCTGTCTGACATAATACTGGATATGTGGGACAATATTGAGCTGAGTGAGACCAAGCCCCTTCATATGATAAGGGAAGTCAGGATCAGACGCCTCGCCAGGAAATTCAGGAAACATAAACACATCATCAGCCGCATTTATAGAACCCGCAGAAAGGCCTATAAAAATACCCTCGAAATTCGAAAGCGCTTCCTTGAGGCCAGCCTCATTTATATAATCATTCTCCGTCGGGCCCTTTCCGCCAGCCAGATATACAACATCCGCCCAGTTCATCAGGCTCTTAAGGTCCTCATCACATCTGCTGTCAAAGACCTTTATCTCATCTAACGAAAAGCCAGCGAGACGGAAACAGTCCTCAAGCTCCCTCTTCTGGAAATCATTCTCAGAAAAATCGTCAGGATCGCCTGCAAAATAAAGCACCCGCGAATCCTGCTTCCAATACTTCTTCAGGTTATCAATAAAGCCAAAAGAATTCTCTAAAGGTTTCGGGGTGTAAGTCTCTTCAGTTGCGTAATCTATGAAACTGCTTGTAAGAAAAATGACCATTTCATTCAACTCCAATGAAGTAAAATCTATGATATTATTTCTATTCTATCATAAAAGAGGAGTGAATTGAAATATTTTATTATGATTTTCTACCATTTGGACTTTTCTGGATCTGTGTCGCGGGTCATTATGTCACGCTTTTGACCGTGATATCATATCAGCCTAGTCCGTTCAGAAGCAGATCAGCCGCCTGACCTGCAAGCGTATCAAGGTCGGTCTTCTTTCCCTCCTCAGCTCTCCATCTGAGGTAGATATCAGTCATCGCGGAAAAATAACCGGGCCCGAGCTCAGGTACTGCCATCCTTCTATAGAAATTCTTGAAAAAATCATCGTTTAAAAACTGACTCTCCAGCCCGCGGAAATAAGTCAGATATTCATTGTCAAAAAACAACTTCTTAAGCGACGGATCGTCAGTATTTAACAAATTGTAAAATAATGATACCCCCCCCCGGAGATTTTCGGGGTCTAAAGCTTTGAGGCCTTCTGAAAGCTCCTCTGCAAAGTCAGAGCAGATGCGCTTCGGCACATCACTTAACACAGTAAAATGACGATAGAATGTCTTCCTGTTGATCAGTGCTTCATCTGCAATATCTGAAATCTTGATTTTGTCCATCGGTTTCTTGAGAATGAGCCTCAGAAACGCCTGCTTGATCTCTCTAATACTCTTTACAACTCTTAAGTCTTCACCCTTTGTCATGCTTTGATTCCTCAATTGTTTGAATTCCAGGTCAGAAAATGTGCCTTAATGACCCACCAATTAAAATTAAATTTCTTTTGCCTTTGAAATAAATCTATCAAAAAAACTGCCCCTTTACGAGGGGCAATTTTTATTTTTATCCAGATTATTCTATTGTTTTATCGTTTTTGACCCTTATTTATTGTTTTATTCGAAATCCATGACATTTACGTAGATTTCCGTTTACCTTTTATTCGCCTACTTTTCCATCTTTAGATAGATATGCTGATGGGTGGCGTTTATTTTTCAAAAAAAGCGATATCACTTGATCGGGTACTTCTTCATCAGCTCGTCGTACTCGGCCTCGAAATCAGCCTGTTCCTTCTGTGAGAAGCTCTTCAGATACTCGTGAGTATTGTAGTCGTTGTCATAAATAGTCAGCATCTCGAGGGCGATGTTCGAGCAGTGGTCAGAGACACGCTCGAGCCAGGTCAGGATATCCTCGAGAATGAAGCCGATCTCGACGCTGCACTTGCCCTTACGAAGTCTCTTGATATGGTTCTCCTTGATCTGCTTCGTCAGTGTATCGATGACCTCCTCGAGCGGCTCGACATGAGTTGCCTCAGTCAGATCGTCCTTACAGAAGCTGTCCTTCGTCATCTCACAGATGTCGTTGATGGCTCTAGACAAAGTCTCAATCTCTTCTCTGGCGTGCTTTGTGAACTCAAGCTTCTTATTATGAATTTCCTCAGCAGACATTACGACGTCGATCGCATGGTCCGAAATTCGCTCAAAATCGCTGATGCTGTGAAGGATAAGCGACAGGCTCTTACTGTCCGCTGACGAAAGCTCCTGGCTGGAGAGCTTTACCAGATAAGTGCCGAGAACATCCTCGTACTCATCGCCCTCGTCCTCAAGTCTTCTGACCTCGGCTGCTTTGTCGGCATCGAAATCAAGCAGGGTCTCAAGTGAGAGGCTTATAGCCCTGACTGAAACCTCAGCCATCTCGCGGGCCTTTCCTCTGCAGAGCTCCATAGCGAATGCAGGTCTGGTAAGGAATCTCTCGTCGATAGCGATGCTCTTCTTCTCCTCTGCAAGCTCCCTGTCCTCTTTCTTATCCGGAATAGTGAGTTCCGCAAGTCTGACGAGCTTATTAGCAAACGGGAAAAGCACAACGGTCGTACAGATGTTGAATGAGCTGTGGATCACCGCGATTCCCGCCGTATTTGCCGCAGTATTTAAGAAAGCAAAATCCAGGAAATGGTTCAGTGAATAGAATACGATCATGAAAAGCGTTGTGCCGATCAGGTTAAAATACAGATGGATCATAGCGGCACGCTTTGCATTTCTGTTCGCGCCAAACGATGAGATGATACAGGTGACGCAGGTACCGATATTCTGGCCCATGATTATCGGGATAGCTACTGAATAGTTGACAGCACCTGTCACACAGAGTGCCTGAAGAATTCCAACCGAAGCCGATGAGCTCTGGATGATAGCTGTGAGCACGGCTCCTACGACAAGTCCGATAAACGGGTTGCTGAAGGTAGTCATCAGGCTTGTAAAACCAGGATTATCTGAAAGTCCTGATACCGCCCCGCTCATTGCTTCCATTCCATACATCAGGACAGCGAATCCGAGAAGAATGGAACCGACATCCTTTTTCTTCGACTCATTGCCGGTAAACAGTATAAGTATGATTCCGATCGCAGCCAAAACCGGCGTAAATGAGGTCGGCTTCAAAAGCTGCATGAAAATCGAATCGCCGCTTATGCCGGTGAGTGAAAGCAGCCACGACGTAACGGTGGTACCGATATTCGCACCCATGATGACGCCGACTGCCTGCGACAGCTTCATGATTCCTGAGTTAACGAATCCGACGACCATGACTGTGGTCGCCGATGACGACTGGATAATAGCGGTTACACCTGCACCAAGGAGGACTGCGTAGATCCTCTTCTTGGTAAGTCTCTCAAGGATGCTCTCCAGCTTGCCTCCTGCCATCTTCGACAGAGAGTCCCCCATCACTTCCATGCCGTACAAAAACAGCGCAAGCCCGCCCAGTAGGCTTAGGACATCAAAAATGCTCATACATTTGCCTCATATATATCTTTTCCAAAAATTACCTGTACAGTATAACCGAAACAAACGGCAATGTAAATAATAAGAAAACTATTTGTAAAAAAATCGGGGCTGATACGCAATAAAACGGCCTTAATTACCCGCAGAATCAGCAATCTCCCACTTAGCCTCCGCATTCACCCGGTCGCGCTCGGGATCGTGCCACCAGCCGTACTTGTTGAAATACTTGATAGCGCTTGCGGTGTGATGGCAGAGCATCTTCAGAGAATGGTACGAGCTGCGCTCGTGGTGGTGAGTGATCTGCACAAGCGGATAGTAGATGGTCTTTCCAATCCTGTGCAGCCGGCGCATCAGATCGAAATCCTCACAGTACATGAAAAACCGCTCATCGAAAAGCAGGTCGTACTTTGCGAGCGCCGCGGTCCGCATGAACATAAAACAGCCCGAAAGACACGGCACATTCATGATGTGGTCGTATCCGGAATTCAGAAGGATGTAGCGGTCGTTCTTCGCAGAGGCCGACGGCAGGAACGATAAGAATCTGCGAAAAATAAGATCCGACGGCGTCGGCAGCAGCTTGCACAGATGCTGAATCTCGCCCGCCTCGTTAACCACCTCGGGCAGCATATAAACTACGTCCTCGTGCACACGGGCATAATACGCAAGCTCATCAATAACAGACGGCTCAAAGGACAAATCCGGATTTAAGACGACATGAAACTCACTGCCCAGCTCAATGGCCTTCTTAATCGCGATATTATGGGCAGAGCCATAGCCCAGGTTTTTTCCCGTGGAGATATAGTCTATAGCATTTCCGACTTTTGAAGTATTATAACTTGCCTGCCGATTTCCGTCAGATGTCCCGCCATTTTTATTTGCAGCAAATTGTGGCTCATCAAAAACCTGCTGCCCCGCAAGAAAATTCTCAGCATTCTCCCCAGAATTATCCACAAAAATCAGCCGTCTGTCTTCAGACGGCTTGAAACTTCTAATAATTGTATCAATCTGCTCCTGCGGAGTTTTATACAGCACAACCGACGCGGTAATCATTTCTTGTCAACTCCTGAAAGATTTCCCAAAGAATCCCCAGTCTTCGAATCAAGTCCCGAATCCCCAAAAGAATTCCCAACCGATTTCTCACCCGAACCTTCATCCGTGGTTTCCAAAAAACTTTCCTCAAACCCCTGTGTGCTCTCCTTTTGGAACAGAGTGCGAAATGTCATCAGCACCAGCTTGATGTCAAGAATTATCGAATAGTTCTCGATGTACATCAGGTCGAGGCGCAGCTTGTCATAGGCGGTTGTGTTGTACTTGCCGTAGACCTGCGCGTAGCCGGTCAGGCCGGCCTTGACCTTCGTACGGTATCTGAATTCAGGGATTTCCTTCTCGTACAGCTCGTAATTTTCGATGCGCTCAGGACGCGGACCAACGATAGACATGTCGCCACGGATTATATTGATAAGCTGCGGCAGCTCATCGATGCGGCAACGTCTGATAAAACGCCCAACGCGGGTAATCCTCGGATCGTTTTCGACAGTCAGCTGCGCGCCGTATTTCTCAGCGTCCTCATGCATGCTCCTGAACTTGAGGATCGTAAAAATCCTGCCGTCACGCGTCACTCTCTTCTGCCTGAAAAACACACTCCCGCCGTCCTCAGCCTTTATCGCAATCGCAGTAATCAGAAACACCGGCGAGAGCACGCCGATAGCTAAGGCACTTAAGACGATATCCAGAAATCTCTTGACAGCCTTCTGCCCGATGCTGAGGCCCGTGCCCCTGACAAGCAGCAACGGCGTGTCGAACAGGTTGATATTTGAGGCACCGCCGATGATCACGTCCGAAATCTTCGGCACGATATAGGTGCGGATATCCTTCTCGTAGCAGAATTTCAGGATGTCGTTCCTGATCTCGGCCGGCACATCGTTGATGATCACGGCGTCGTGAGAGAGGAGCTGATCTTTTATTTTGTCAAAGGGTTCAGAAGAACTGATGGTAGAAGTGACGGCGTACTTGTCCGGACGCTCGAGGATCTTAAACCGCAGGTTTAAGGCATTGCGCTTGCCGTAAACCAAGACCATGTCTCGCGGGACGTACGTCAGATGGTAAATCCATGTAAAAATAAACGGCAGCACCACAGTAATCCCGAGGTCCAAAAGTGTGAGCCACAGCATCGGGACAGGATCCGTCATAATATTCAGGATAAGGCAGATCTGCCAGAAGGTGATGAAATTCGTCACGATCACAGAAATCCACTGCGAGACCACGACGTCGAACAGCTTCAGATTTCCGAAACGCAGTCCCTCAGTCAGGAACATGATGACATACATGATGATAAAATAAATGCCCATCATGACGATTCGGCCGCGGCCGTAGAAGGTACGGACGTACATGACGCTGTACCGGGTTTTCCATATATAAAAATAGAGCACGGTCAGAATCAGAACCTCAGCCATGCCCTCGAGCTTTCTGATAAGGTCCTTCTCTTCCGACCGCTTCGCGATATCAGTCTTCATGCTTTTTATATTAATATAAAACCCGTTCCACCGCAAGAAAATTTATTCGAATCACGCTTTTTATTTTTCACATCACTTGGCATCCTTAAAAACCACATCTACTCTGTTTAAAAAATAAACCGCAAGTCACAGTTTTTGCATCATTTATCCAGCTTCATCCGAATAATGCACACTATCCCCGCGCCACAGAACGCCCCGAATACATCCAGCCAGACATCAGATATCTGCGAGCCTCTGCCACTAAATATCTGAATAGTCTCATCAATAAACGCAGTAAAAAAAGCATACAGCACTGTTGGAACGAAAACCATATCTTTGTTAAAAAGTACAGCTTTACCCTTTCTGTGATACATGCCAATAAGGGTTCTTAGCTCCATCCCAAGCACTGCATACTCGGTGAAGTGTGCCATCTTCCTTACCAGGTGATTCGTGATATACTTTGGATCAAGGAAAATCGACAACAGTGGATACAACAGTTTTAATGCTCTCCCGCTTTCATCCGCTGACAGAGTTCCGGGCACCATCGAATGGCCCCAGATAAAAGCCAGTGTCAAAATCAGTAGAACTAATAGAATTCTTTTAAGTTTCATGATGCTTTGCCAGATAACCCTTTACATATGACACAACTATCTGAACCTCTCCACGCCTTGGCTGTTCGATCACTCCTGAATCAATAAGCCTTCTTTTGTATAACTGAACATATGCATTGCTTTTGCCCATTCTGTCTGCTATATCGGAAATCCTGCTGGCACCTTTATCTGGAATCATTGCACATAAGAATTCAATATCCTTATCTGATAATGCATTCAGCGTGGTTTTTGCTATATCATTCTCATAATCATCTTTCCCGTCAAGTATAGCCTGTCTGAACTGATCGTCTGTAATTTTACCGTCTTCTCCGCAGTATGTCACCATATAATGACCGTTAAGCTGCATCAGATAAGGAGAACCATACGTCATCTCAGCCGCTTCCCTGGACATCGCATCCGGCACTGATATACTGGCTTTCGGAAAAGCTTCTTTGTAAAAGGCATATATGTCTTTTGTATTCAATGGTCCCAGGTTTATTTTTCTTGCACGGTTCAGAAAAGTCAGGACATGATCATTAAGTATAGATGATACCGCTCCTGGAAGTCCGGCCATTGCTATAGCGATATTTCCGCCTTGCCCAACTATCTCCTGATACGCTATTATAAGCTGCTTTAATTCTTCACTATTTGCCTGCACCTCATCCACAAGGATCAGAACACCTCTACCCTTTGCATTTATCTTATTACAAAGCTCTGTCAGATTGTACGCGAAGCTGTGAGTACCGCTTTCTTTTGTCTGTGTCTGAATGCCTCCACCAAATCCCATTATACTGATACTGTCGCCTGTAATATGCGGAATATCTTTATCTAATATTACTGCGCCATCAGCACCGATTTTTTCAAGGATACGTTCCAGAAGATTCCCCGATACTACTGTTGGCGATGCGACTACATATCCCATTTCATGCGCAATATCAGCCATTTCCAGGAGCAGCACGGTCTTGCCGAATCCTCTCTGTCCAAGAATAAGCAACGCTCTTTCCCTGCTACCTGGACGTGATTCGAGGGCTCCCCTGAATATTTTCAGACAGTCATTCCTTCCGACCAGATAAGCCGGTTTATTCCCAAATGATGGTTCAAAAACACTATCCTGCATAGAGACTCCTTATTTAGGTTTTTATTTTATTGCATTTTATTTCTTTTATTACATTTTATTTCTTTTATTGCAATACGTCAATATGCTGTCCTTTAACTTCTTATATATGACTGCAGCCGTCTTTCATGTCCACGAAAAATTTATGATACGGCCGAGATCTGTGCCACATGAATCTAGCAGATAACATACCCCAAATCACAGCATTCCAGCCATCCCAATCGGGCCCCAGTTAAAGTAATATCTCTTACTAAAAGATTAACTTAGTGTCTGCTGATCAAGTCATTTTCTTTGACTACACAGCCAAGCAATATTCATATTTTTCCCGTTATGTTTCTTCAGAAACTCTTCATTCAGAAAAAAAGAAACATCAAGGTCAATCCGTTTTCGAAATGCAACCATAAGGCATGGGTCAAATGGCGGATCATATTTCATCTGTATTATTCTTGCTCCCAGAGCCAGTTTTTATGCCAAAAAGGCTCATCATGTAGTCTTCACGCTCATTGTACATATTTACGACATATATATTTTCTGAATCCCGTCTGTAGAAAACATAGTTATGTCCCACAAAAATATAGCAGTAGTCAGTATCAATGTCATACAAATCACGCATTGATATGCCGCTGTAGGGGTAATCACGAAGAGTGTGAATCCTTTCAGTGATCTGTCTCAGAACCTTTTTTCTGACAGAAACTCCGAACTGGATATCAAGATATTTCTTCAGCTCTGAAATTTTTCTCCTGTATTCAGGCGAATAGACAATCTTCATCAGTCGTAGATCCCCAGTTCTTTCTCCAGATCATCAGAGTCAATCCAACCTTTTTCACTTGCTTCGTTGTCTGCCTTTTTCAGATCAGACAGCAGACCTGCCATTGATCTGAACTTATCCAGAGCGTCGGCCTCTTCGATTGTCATGATTGTATATGCACCATGTCCGTTACGGGTAAGGTAAACACGATGGTTTATATCCACATCCTTTAGAACTTCCGTATAGTTTCTGAGATCCGATATTGGTTTTATACTTGGCATAATGATTCCTCCATTCAGAAACATTATATATGGCTTGCTGCAAATATGCAAGCGAATATACTTGCTACCTATTGCCTGCCTCTGTAGATTGTTACTATTCACAGAAGAACTGAATGCATCACAAGTAAAGCGGAGGATCTTTCC
>SAMEA3663178__coassemble_534_pt1 | contig 10060 bp, 7 predicted proteins | sample SAMEA3663178__metabat2_low_PE_006 | metagenome-assembled genome bin SAMEA3663178 (sample SAMEA3663178) | pig gut metagenome | biome: pig gut; feature: pig-associated habitat; material: faeces | place: Denmark | collected 2012
TGACGAGCAGCAGTCCCTCTGGCGGAGCTGTCGGGCCTGAGGCCTCTCTGTCATGCGCTTCAAGTGCCTTTTTTATAAAGCCTGCCTCACGCTGTCCTGAGCCAACAAGAATCAGGCTCCCAGCGATAATTCTGACCTGGTTATATAGAAATCCATTTCCCTCGACATGAATCTTAATTACATCATTATCATCTCTCGTCACAGAAATCTTGTGAATTGTTCTGACAAATGAATTCGTTTGAGACTTTATTGAGGCAAAGCTTGTGAAATCATGTTCTCCGACAAGTGCCTGCGCCTCAGCATTCATCAGCTCCACATCCAGCTTTCTATGGAAAAAATACGTATATCTCGCAAGCAGCGGATCAGGAAAAGTACGGTTTAAAATCCGATACTCATAGACCTTGTTTGTCTTTGCAAAACGCGGGTGGAAATCGGCTGGAACCTCTTCGGATTTCTGAATTACAATATCCCTTGGGAGTCTTTCGTTCAGAGCGAAAGCAATCTTATCAGCCGGCATCCTGGTGTCGGCGTCGAAAACAGCTACATTACCAAGGGCATGAACCCCTGAATCCGTGCGGCTTGCACCAATAGTCTGTATGTCGGCACCAAACAGATCTGAGACAGCCTGGTTTAATTTTTCCTGTATTGTAACCCCGTTCGGCTGTACCTGCCAGCCACAGTAGGAAGTGCCGTCGTATGCGACTGTAAGCTTTACACGCATTTTATTCAATCTCCTGTACTATTTCAGCTTCATAATTTATTATAAAATTTTTTCTGTTTTTATCAAGGCATAAAGCCCGAAAGGTCGTTAAAAGACAGCTTGGCAATCTGCACAAAATTAACAGATAATAATTGTGCAAGACTTACAAAAAGCAAAAAAATCAGAAAACGGGGTTGACATCCGGGGCATAAAGTATTATCATACAACCATAAAGAAACAAAGGAAGCTTCCTAGAAACAAAGCATACGTGAAGGCGGTGAGCAGAAAAACTTCAGGTTTTTACTAAAGCATGAAACTCATTAAACTTTCAAACAAAAATACCTATGTCAGCTCTCACCGGATGAGCTTATAGAAAAGCTATAATTAGTGAGAATAGATCCGAGTAGAGAAAAGGTCGGAATTTTTGGCAGAATCTGAGGGCATCTGAGGAGCTGTCAGGTCATAAACCTGTAAACCATTTTTGAAGTCTGCTGAGCAGTGGCTAGTGCTTTATGCAGACGGAAATCATCTTAGTAACCGATAAATGAAGAGAGCGGAAGTAGCGAACGCGTCGCATGAATAGAATCTGTATAGTAGAGCCTTTCTGCAGAGGCTATTATATATAAGTTGTCTGTTCAGAAACAATTAAACGAAGCATATTGAAGAACCACATGTCAAACGAGGATATGTGGTTCTTTTTTATTTTTTTAAAAAATAACCAAGTCCGCGCTTGGACTTTAAAGTGATCATGGAAAAATTATATCATAAAGCAGTTGACAAATCTATAAAAACAGAGTAAAATACAAACATAAGTTTAGAACAAAAGTACGAATATTTTTCCGGATAGAAGTTCGACTGATAAATTGCCAGATTTTCAGAACAGATTAGATGCAGAATTGTCAGAGTTTTACGAATTTAAGAATTTACGAAAAAGGGGTTTAAATCTTCGCCAAGATGTATTATCATATTACATGCGACACAAGATATTGTGTTTTTATCTAAGAACACATCAACAGTTAGTTGTTTTAAGAGTCCACTAATACAGAGGGGTTAAGGATACTCCGGGTGAAGGGAAAGGAAGGTATTTGAATTGGACAGTATCGTAGTAAAGACAAACGTTATAAAGAGAAACGGAAGCGAGGTTCACTTCGATGAGGTGAAGATCACGAACGCTATCGAAGCTGCGAACAAAGAGGTCGATGCTATCCATCAGCTGAACCACGCACAGGTTCAGGCTGTAGCAGATGGAATTGCCAAGCAGGTGGCAGCTTCTCCTCACGCAGTGAATGTCGAGGACATACAGGATATGGTAGAGAAGGGCATCATGGAGATGCGCTGCTATGAGGTTGCCCAGAAGTATGTCAGATACAGATACAAGAGAGAACTGTCCCGTAAGTCAAATACCACTGATAACGGTATCCTTGCCCTTATAGATCAGGTAAATGAGGAGGTCAAGCAGGAGAACTCTAATAAGAACCCTGTGATCAACTCCACACAGCGTGACTATATGGCAGGTGAGGTCTCGAAGGACCTTACGAACCGTGTCCTTCTCCCTGAGGATATAGTAAAAGCTCATAAGGAGGGTATCATCCACTTCCATGATGCGGATTATTTTGCCCAGAGAGAGCATAACTGCGACCTTATAAATCTTGAGGATATGCTTCAGAATGGAACGGTCATATCTGAGACGATGATCGAGAAGCCGAAGAGCTTTTACACCGCATGTAACATTACGACACAGATTGTAGCTCAGGTAGCTTCGAACCAGTACGGCGGACAGTCATTCTCACTTGCTCACCTCGCCCCATTCGTAGATGTTTCGAGACAGAAGCTTAAGAAACAGGTTATAGAGGAGAGAAAGGCCATAGGCGACGACTTGGACGAAGAGAAGATCATGAAGATCGTTGACCACCGTCTTCAGTCTGAGATTGAGTCCGGTATCCAGACTATCCAGTATCAGCTGGTTACGCTGATGACTACGAATGGACAGACTCCATTTGTCACGATGTTTATATATTTGGATGAGGTTCCTGAGGGACAGACGAGAGATGACCTTGCCCGTCTCGCCAGAGAGGTATTCAGACAGCGTATTCAGGGTATCAAGAATGAGAAGGGAGTATGGGTTACACCTGCATTCCCGAAGATCATATATGCTCTCGATGCTGATAATATCGAGGAGGGAACACCATACTATGACCTGACAGTCCTTGCTGCCAAGTGTACTGCGAAGAGGATGGTTCCTGACTACATCTCAGCGAAGGTTATGAGAGAGCTTAAGGGCGATGTTTATACCTGCATGGGATGCCGCAGCTTCCTTACACCGGATAACGAATCGAATGCAGAGGGACTCTGCAACGATGGAAATAAGGCCGGCGCTCTCGACTATAAGCCGGGTGAGCACAAATATTACGGCAGATTCAACCAGGGTGTTGTCACCATAAATCTCGTAGATGTGGCCTGCTCCGCTGTAAAGGCTTCGAAGGAGAAAGGCACAGACAGATTTGACGAGTTCTGGAGCATTTTTGATGAGAGACTCGAGCTCTGCCACAAGGCACTTCTCTGCAGACATAACCGTCTTATGGGCACATCATCAGATGTAGCTCCTATTCTCTGGCAGCACGGTGCTCTTGCCCGCTTAAAGAAGGGCGAGAAGATCGACAAGCTCCTGTTTGGAAACTATTCTACTATCTCACTTGGCTACTGTGGCCTTTCGGAGATGACATACGAGATGATAGGACAAAGCCACACCACGCCAGAAGGAAAGAAGTTCGCTCTTTCAGTTATGCAGCACTTAAATGACAAGTGCAGCGAGTGGAGAAAGGCTGAGAATATCAGCTACTCACTTTATGGTACTCCGATGGAGTCTACGACTTATAAGTTCGCCAAGTGCCTGCAGAAGAGATTTGGAATTATCCCTCATGTAACAGACAAGAATTATATCACGAACAGCTACCATGTACATGTAACAGAGGAGATTGATGCCTTTAAGAAGCTTAAGTTCGAGTCAGAATTCCAGAAGCTCTCACCAGGTGGAGCTATCTCATATGTAGAGGTACCGAACCTTCAGTCGAATATTCCAGCAGTCCTCTCTATCATGAAGTATATCTATGAGAACATTATGTACGCAGAGCTTAACACAAAGAGCGATTACTGCGAGGTCTGTGGATATGACGGAGAAATCAGGATTGTAGAGGATGACAGCGGCAAGCTCGTCTGGGAGTGCCCTAACTGTGGCAACCGTGACCAGTCGAAGATGTCAGTTGCCAGAAGAACTTGTGGATATATCGGAACACAGTTCTGGAACCAGGGACGTACCCAGGAGATTAAGGACAGGGTGCTTCACCTGTCTATACCGAAGTTTGAAGATTATCAGATGAATGTTAATGCGGAGGCCAAGTAATTAAGGCACTCACTACTATGAATTACGGACAGATATACTATACAGATATTGCAAACGGGCCTGGTTGCAGGACCAGCCTGTTTGTTAGTGGCTGCACACACCACTGCAAGGGGTGCTTTAACGAGGAGACCTGGGATTTTTCCTTCGGTCATGAATTCACGAAGGATGTCGAGAACCAGGTACTCGAATCACTCAAGCCTTCATATATAGCAGGACTTTCCGTACTAGGCGGTGAGCCGATGGAGGTTGTGAATCAGAGAGCGCTTATTTCCTTATATAGAAGAGTAAAAGAGAAGATTCCTCATGCCACGATCTGGATTTACTCAGGCTATACCTGGGAAGAAATCACAGATAAGGAGAATGCCCGCTGTCACTGTGAGGTGACAGACGAGATTCTTTCTCTGGCTGATGTGATAGTAGATGGGGAGTTTGTGGAGGAGAAAAAGGACATTTCCCTGCATTTCAGAGGTTCATCGAACCAGCGTATCATTGATGTCGGCGCTTCGCTTAAGGCGGGGAAGCCGGTACTTGCGGAGCAGTAGTTAAGGGATTATGGCACATATTTATTTTTTAAGGCATGGCCAGACAGATATGAATATCACACATATGCTGCAGGGCCGTACAGACACAAAGCTTAATGACAGAGGAAAGCAGCAGGCCAGGGACGCAGGACGTGTATTTAAGGAAAAGGCTATAGTCCCTGACCTTATTTTTTCATCACCTCTTACGAGAGTCAGGCAGACTGTAGATGAGGCTCTTAAGGCGCAGGGACTTGAACCTCTCGATATGACATATGGCGAGGCTTTGGCCTATCAGGGACCGAAGATCGCGAGAGTTACGGACGAGCACCTTATTGAAATGAGTTTCGGTGAGGTCGAAGGCATCCCGATGAGTGAGCTGCCAAACGACTTTGCAGAGATATTTTTTGAGGATCCCGCCAACTATGAACCGGTCCCAGGTGCAGAATCATATCACGAGCTACTTAAGAGGTGCCGTGAGTTTATTGAGTACCTCCGCGAGCAGACGAGGGAAGGAGCTCCACTATCAGATAAGACTATTGTCTGTGCTACCCACGGTGGAGTGATGCACGCGATGATAATGCTACTCTGGCACAGAGATTTAGTGGATTTCTGGAAGCAGCATGTCCTTAACTGTGCGATAGTCGAGGCAAAGCTTGGCGAAACCGCGGATGATGACGACGCAGTATTCGTCTCTGATGGATATTCAGGGGAAGAATAAGGCTGTTTTATGCAGCTGGTGCGGCTTGGCATTAAGGATTGCGACAATACATAAATATTTACGAAAATTATCGTAATTTTATGGTTTTTTTTACGAACACAATATGTTAAAATAAAGGCAGTTGAACCAGTGACAGTACACAGAAGGGAGGGATACATATGTCATCTGACGGCAGAAGAAAATGTGTGCTCATAATTGATGATACTGCCTTGAACAGAGTCCAGCTGAAGGATATACTTAAAGACGAGGTCGATGTCATAGAAGCCGAAAACGGCGATAAAGGAATGGAAATTCTAAGGGATAGGTTCCATCAGATAGATATTGTCCTATTGGATCTTATTATGCCAGGTAAGCTTGATGGTTTCGGGGTTCTTACTGAGATGAAGAAGGAGCATATGATGGAGTATGTTCCTGTAATCATGATCTCTACAAATGATGATCCAAAGAATATCGAGAAAGCATTTGATCTCGGTGCGCTTGACTTTATTTCAAGACCTTACGCTGAGCGTATTGTCCGCAGGAGAGTGCTTACCACGATAAGCCTTTTCCATAAGCAGACTGTTATCGCGAATAAGATCGACCGCCAGTACAAGGCTGATGAAGAAGTCCGTGACGCTCGAACAGGCCTTTTGTATAAGACGAATTTCTTTAATCAGGTAGATACCCAGCTCAAGAATCCAAATCTTGTGCCTCTTTGGCTGGTTGCTATTGATATAGACCACTTCAAGCTCTTTAACAGTTACTACAAGTGGGAAGCAGGTGATTCCTATCTCGAGAAGATTGGCCAGACACTGCTCCAGTCTGTTCAGAGACATGGTGGTGTGGCAGGATACTTAGGTGGTGATGATTTTGCCATTCTCTGTCCAGCCAGAAAGGATATCGTAGAGGGCCTTTCCGATAAGCTTAACCGTTATCTGACTGAGAACAGTTTTGAGCCATCATTTCGTGTGAATTTCGGTGTATATCCGGTAGACGCTTCGACAAAGCTTAAAGCGAGAGAACTTTATGACTTGGCGGCCATAGCTCTTGAGACCATCAAGGGAGATTACACCGAGAATATCACAGTCTATGATCCGACTATGATCCAGAAGGAGCAGGATGAGTATAAGCGTCTTCTAAATATCCGTTCCGGAATTAAGAATGGAGAGTTTACGATTTACCTTCAGCCGAAGGTAGATATGATGACTGGTAAAATCATCGGAGCAGAGGCACTTGCGAGATGGATTCACGATGGGGCCGTATTAAGCCCTAGAGTTTTCGTTCCGGTTATGGAGAAGAACGGACTTATCTCTGCCTTGGACAGGATTGTCTGGGATAAGGCAGCCCGCTTCATCAGAAAGCAGATAGATAAGGATGTAAATCCTATTCCTATTTCAGTGAATGTCTCAGAGGCTGATATCTATACGATGGATGTGCCTGAATTCTTCAGTGAGATAATAAGAGCTTATGATATACCTGCAGGACTTTTGGAAGCAGAGCTTTCAGAATCTACATTCGTAAAGGCTCCTGATAAGGCTGCTGATACGGTAAGCCGTCTACACGATATAGGAATGAATGTCTCTTATGATGATTTCGGTACAGGACTTGCATCGATAAATACTCTTGAGAGTATGGATATCGATATGTTAAAAATCGATACCTCATTCCTTCATCTTACGGCAGATGCTCCTGAACACAGCAGGAATATCCTTGAACCGGTGCTGGGTATGGCACAGCAGTTTATGCTCCCGGTGATCATTGAGGGTGTAGAGACTAAGGAGCAGATGGAGTTTCTGACAAAGATGGGGTGCGAGTATGCTCAGGGCTACTACTTCCATATGCCTATGGCAGCTGAGAAGTTTACGAGGCTAATAAGTGATCCGAAGATAGTCGATCTCTCAGGTGCACATGTCGGAGTGCCTCAGACTTACAGGATCAGGCAGATACTTGATTCCAACTATATTTCAGATGAGCTTATCACGAATATTTTTGGCTCACTTCTGATTCTTAATAAGAGTGGGGATACTGTAAAAGTCGGCTGGTCACTGTTAAACCACTACAAGGATTCGGAGCTCAGCAGTGTTGTAGACCCTGCTTCTACTACCCCTATCTCTGATATGGTAAAGGATACTGACAGAGAGGCGTTTCTGGCTATTTTTGACAAGGCTTTGGAGAACAGGGAGAAGGGCGCCAAGGGTACATTTGTATTCGTTATAGATGGCAAAGAGTATATTATCCGTATGCGTATCTACTACATGAGATCGAATATCAGCGAGCAGATCTATTATGCTATGTTCGATGAGATTGATGACGAAGAAGCATAAAAATATTGTAAAATCTTTTTAAGAGTGCTAAGATTACTTAAAGAAATTAAGGCTGTGAATGGATGTTTCTTTCACAGCCTTTTTTAGAAGTACCATTGTTGTATAAGCTGGAAAGGTAAAAAGAAAGTGTCTGACATTGAAGAGATGGTGAAGGAGATAAACCGTCTTAAAAAAGAAAAAAATGCTGTAATCATGGCTCATTACTATGTGGCTGATGAGATTCAGGATATCGCTGATTTTATTGGCGACTCATTCTTCCTGGCCAGAAAAGCTACAGAGACAGATGCGGATATCATCGTGCTCTGCGGAGTCAGGTTTATGGGTGAGAGTGCAAAGGTCTTAAATCCTTCTAAGAAGGTCCTGATTCCGGACCTTGCCGCAGACTGCCCTATGGCACATATGGCGACTACTGATGGAATCGCAGAGGTAAGAGAGAAGTACGACGACGTTGCTGTAGTCTGCTATGTGAATTCTACTGCGGATCTTAAGGCAGCAAGTGATGTCTGCGTTACGAGTGCGAACGCACTGAAGATTGTAAGCAGACTTCCTCAGAAAAACATTTATTTTATCCCGGATCAGAACCTGGCACACTACATAGCAGACCAGCTGCCGGAAAAGCATTTTATTTTTAACAATGGTTTCTGCCATGTACATAATTCTATCAGCGTTGATGCGCTTAAGAAGACAAAGGCCTTAAAGCCTGATGCTCTGGTGCTTGTTCACCCTGAGTGCAAGCCAGAAGTTGTTGATGAGGCCGATTATGTAGGATCGACTTCAGGTATTATTAAATACGCCACAGAGTCTGACCATAATGAGTTTATCGTGGCCACAGAGCTTGGTGTTATGCACGAACTTAAGAAGAGAAATCCAGAGAAGAAATTCTATCCTGCAGGTCCTATGCAGATCTGTCCGAATATGAAGAAGCTTTCTATGGAGAAGCTTCTCCATGTACTTAAGGAGGAGGATTCAGAAATAACTCTTCCTGAAGAGCTTATGAAAGGAGCAAAGGCTCCTATGGAAGAAATGCTGAGGCTTGCCAGATGAAGAAATCTTACGATGTGATAATAGTAGGGGCAGGGGTAGCAGGTTGTTTTGCGGCACTTCATCTGCCGCCTGACAGACAGATCCTTATGATAACTAAGGAGGATATCACAGAGTGTGACTCCTATTTAGCGCAGGGTGGAATCTGTGTACTTAAGGATCCATCTGATTACGATGCTTTTTTTGAAGATACCATGAGAACCGCAAGGAGTCCGTGGACTGTATGATCCGCTCATCAAAGGATGTTATAGAGGAACTGATGGGGTATGGTGTGGATTTTGCGAGAAATCCGGATGGCACTCTTGAGTTTACAAGAGAGGCTGCCCATTCTACGAACCGTATTCTCCATCACGAGGATATCACTGGTGAAGAGATTACGACTCATCTGCAGGCAGCTGTAAAGAAGCTTCCGAATGTCGAAATCCACGAGCATACCAGAATGGTCGACCTTCTTACAGAGAAGAACCGCTGTGACGGCATAGTACTTATTGATGAGGACGGAAAGCTTCAGGTAGTTTTTGCCTCACATATTCTGCTTGCTACTGGTGGTATAGGGGGTATCTACGAGAATTCCACGAATTATCCTTCGCTTACAGGAGATTCCCTGGCACTTTGCTTAAAGCATGACATTAAGCTTGAACATCTGAACTATGTCCAGATACATCCGACTACATTTTACAGTGAGAAAAAGGAACGCCGCTTCTTAGTTTCTGAGTCAGTCAGAGGTGAGGGTGCAGTCCTTCGCGATAAAAACGGAGAGAGATTTACTGATGAGCTGCTGCCGAGAGACCTGCTGTCAGCTGAAATCTTAAAGCAGATGGCAAAGGATCACACGAAGTATGTCCACCTCGACATGACGACTATAACCAAGTTCGATATCAGAAAGCGTTTCCCGCATATAGTACAGCACTGCTTGGACTGCGGTATCGACCCGACTAAAGAGTATGTACCGGTAGTTCCGGCACAGCACTATTTCATGGGTGGAATTCATGTGGATCTGAATTCGCATACATCTATGGATCATCTCTATGCTTCTGGTGAGACCTGCTGCAACGGTGTTCACGGAAAGAACCGTCTCGCGAGCAACTCACTCTTAGAGAGCCTCGTCTTTGCCAAAAATGCGGCAGAGCACATGGTGGTTATCGACGGGCAGAGAGCCTGGGAGGGCAGAAGTCCTAGATATTTGAAGAATATCGATAAGTCCTTAGGTGAGCTTTCGCAAATCTATGGCTTTGATCCTGACCAGCTTCTCGATACGAAGGATTCTGATGAGGAGAATAAGCAGATGATCTGGGATGAAATCGACAGAGAGAATTCTTCCAACTAAGTGATTTTGCAGGCTGTGGTCGCAGTCCTGGCCGGCGTATATTTTTTCGA
>SAMEA3663178__coassemble_536_pt1 | contig 10035 bp, 9 predicted proteins | sample SAMEA3663178__metabat2_low_PE_006 | metagenome-assembled genome bin SAMEA3663178 (sample SAMEA3663178) | pig gut metagenome | biome: pig gut; feature: pig-associated habitat; material: faeces | place: Denmark | collected 2012
TTTCAGTGAAATACGATAATGCGCGAAAGGAGCTTGATGAGGTTATGGGTGGAAAGATATTAGAATTCAGGGGCGAGAGTATTTTTAATAAGGGTAAAGAAGAAGGAAGAGAAGAAGGAAGAGAAGAGGGAAGAGAAGAGGGAATGGCAGAAGGCATAGAAAGGGGAGAGATTAAAGGACTTCTCGATTTAGCATATGATAATACACTGCCTGTTGATGTCGCTGCAAAAAGGGCTGAGACGAAGTATAAAGTATCAAAAGAGGACTTTATGAAAATGCTCAAAGCATATAAACCTGATGACAATCTGATGCAGGGGTGAAAATGCTGGTTTTTAAAGGATGTTTTGACATACTGTTTTTCTTAAGATTTTAAACGAGACGGCAGATCAGTGGTAGTCGACTTTAATTTAGTATATGTAACTAATAGTTTAAAGCTGAGGCGGCGCTATGCCGTCTCTTTTATTTTTCATATGGATTATTCCACGGCTTGACGAAATACGTGGCGTATGTTATAAATATATCCAGTAATGGGGTAGGAAACATACGAAAGGATAATTTTATGCCAACTGGGAGAAGCAGTTCGACCGACCTGAGAGTCAGGAAATCTATCAGGGATATAAAAAGGGCTGTGCTTGTGCTTATCGCCAAAGAGCCTTTCGAGCAGATCAGAATTGAAGAGATTGCGCGCGAGGCAATGATCAACAGGAAGACTTTTTATAATCATTTTTCTTCCAAAACTGAGGTCCTGCATGCTATTGAAGACGACATGGTTGATGAGCAGAAGCAGGCACTTGATGCACTGGAACCTGATGATTTGAAGGGCGGACTTTTGGCGTTTTACAAGCTTTTAAACACTAACGATGCTGCGTATCAGGCGCTTTTTACGGAGGATGAGTATGCAGAGTTTTTTGGTGAGCTTGTAAATCGGATTTTTACGTTGGATTTTTACACGCACTTCTATCAGAAGGCGCAGTATCCTGAGATAATGCCGGGGTATTTTTCGTCGGCGGCTGCCATCTACAGGAAGTGGGCGGTGCAGGATGGCAAGAAGGAAAGCCTTGAGGAACTGGCCACACTTACTGCAAGGCTTTTTTCGAACGGAATGGATGGATTGAGATGAGATTTCTAAAGAAAATCTCCTGCGCTCAGACATACAGATCTGCAATGAGTCAATACATGGTTGAAGAAAACAGGGCCCGCTTTTGACGGACCCTGTTTTTATTCTACAGATATTTGAACCTGGCTTATCGGGTGATTTCCTGATATAGTTCGTCCGCATTCGATACTATTTTTTCTACCGGAATTGAGGCAAGGTACTCATGACTGCGGAAGCCCCAGTCGACTGAGATCACATGCATTCCGGAATTCCGGCCGGTGGCGAAGTCAACTTCTGAGTCGCCGATGTAGACACATTCACCGCGAGGGATTTCGAGGACACGCAGGCACTCGTTTACCATGTCAGGAGCAGGCTTTCTCTTGATGCCTGTTTTCTCCCCAAGTGAAAAATTAAATGCTCCCGGGAACTTGTCTGAGACAAGTGTCTGGACTGCGGCGTCCGGCTTATTTGAGACGACTGCGGTCTTGATGCCGCGGTCACGGAGCTTTTTCATAAGCTCAAGAATTCCTGGATACGGACCGGTCTTTACATCGCAGTGCGCATTGTAGTATGGGCGGTAAATCTTTGAGATACGCTCTATTTCGGTATCGTCCTTAAAACAGTCATCTGGTTCGTCAGGTGTTCCAATCAGATCAAGCCTGTCTTCTGGAAATCTATTTTCTACAGAAAGTGCGCGCTTTAAAGCCACATATACGCCGCTTCCGAAGAAGTGAGCGACTATTTTTTCATTATAGCCATACTTGTGCCCGGTCTCTTTCATCGCGTAGTTGATTGCATCTGTCAAGTCGCCAAGAGTGTTAAGTATTGTTCCATCCATATCAAAAATTGCTGCTTTGTACATTTTGTCTCCTTTTCATTATTTATAAATTTACCACAGAAACTGCATAAGTGACATTGTGTTTCCACAAAAATGCAAAAAGGTGTTAAGTATTTCGAAAATGCAACCGATAAGATAATTGAAAACAAAAGATAATAGAAACAAAAACGACAGACACAAAAAACAATTAGGAAAGGAGTGGTCTGTATGAGAATCAGCGCATATAACGCTATAACACAGGTATATCAGACCAGAAAGCCTTCCACTGCCAAAACAAAGAAGACATCCAGTCATAAGGATGAATTCGATATTTCTGATGCAGGAAGAGATTACCAGATTGCGAAGAAAGCTGTTGCCGAGAGCTCAGACACACGAGAGGATCTCGTGAAGGCCATGAAGAAGAAGTACTCGGGAGATGTGCAGGTAGACACGGGAGACTTCGCAGATATACTGATGAAGAAGTATAGTGAGGTTCAGTATTAAAACCGATTTTTTTTAGCCCGTCTACATGGATGTAAATCGGGTTATGAATTCACCCAGGTTCCATGGACGGGACGAGATACGAGGCAGTGCGCTGCTTCTATGAGCGGGCGGATGGTCTTTCTTTCACAGGGAGACCTTCCGCTCGTTTGCGTAAAAGGAGAAATGATGGCTAGTCTGGCAGAAGAACTCTACAATGTGATGCAGGAAGAGACAAAGAATTACGACGAGCTCTACGAGCTTTCACAGAAGAAGAGAAAAGCAATAGTTAAAAGAGACCTCAAGGGGCTGCAGGAAATAAATACAGCAGAGGAAACCATCACCAGCAGGCTTAAGAATCTGGAAAATAAACGGGTCAAGAATCTGGGGGATATGTCAGTAGTTATGGGACATGATAACGAGATCCTTACAGTCACACAGGTCATTTCCCTTCTTGACAGTCAGCCGAAGGAGCAGAAAATGCTACAGGATGCCAAGCGGGATCTGGTGAATGCTGCGACGAGGATGCACCAGTTAAACGAGCAGATTCAGGTACTTCTGAGCCAGGTAATTGAGATGACGGAATTCGATCTGAACCTTTTCGAGAACCTGAAGAAAGCTCCGGAAACCGGGAATTATAACAAGAACGCGTATAACACCGGAGATGTTCTTCCGAGTGGCGGCTTTGACTTAAAACAATAAAAAAGCCGTACAGCGTTAGATTTTTCTGAAACGAAAAACAGAAAGAATTAACAGGTAGAAAAATTACCTGAAAGCAGCAAAGAACCTGAACAAACACAGGAGTTAAAGCATGGCGAACAGTTTTGGAAGCTTATACGTAGGAGCATCGGGAATCCAGAATTCCCAGCATGGTCTTAACGTCGTAGCGAATAACCTCTCAAATATGGATACCACAGGGTATGTCAGACAGAGGACATTTTTCTCGGATCAGATATACTTAAAGAATGGACAGTCAGCCATATCAAATCAGCAGACCGGACTTGGTCTTAAGATCGGTGATGTCGTCCACAAGAGAGACGAATTCTTAGACAGGGCATACAGACAGGAAAATGGACGTAAGGCCTACTACGACACAGCTTATGAGGCAACAGAGGAGGTCGAGACTTTTTTAAATGAGGGAACCGGCAGCGCTTTTTCAAGCTCTATCGAAAGCCTCTATGATGCCTTGAATCAGTTTGCCACAGATCCGGCAGCAGAGGAGAAACAGAACCTCGTGGTACAGAAGACACAGCTGTTTTTGAGCCGTGCGACTTCAGTCTATCAGGGACTTTCAGACTACCAGGATAATGTCAACCAGAAGATCAAGGATGACATCGACCAGATAAATTCAATCGGTAAAAAAATCCGTAAGCTGAATGTAGAGATTCAGGCTACAGAGGCGGGCGGAGTCGAGACAGCGATGGCCAAGAGAGATGACAGAGACAAGCTCGTCGATGATCTTTCAAAGCTCGCAAAGATTTCGACAAAAGAAACCCCTGATGGTGTATTAAAAGTAAATATCGAGGGAGTCGAGTTTGTCTCAGAGGACAGAGTAAATCCTATCTCACTTTACACCGATAATACGACTGGATTTGTGACGCCATACTGGCAGCAGCTTTCAAAGACAGTAAACGGAGTCTCAGAGAGAAAAGAAGTATTTGATACCTATCTGTCAGATACAGCAAAGAACCAGGATATCGGAGAAGTCAAGTCACTGCTTCTGATGCGTGGCGACCACCGCGCGACCTACAGAGATTTTTTCAGGACGGACGCAGATGGCAACTATACCTATGATACAGATGGAAATATTCAGGAAATCACAACATTCCAGTATAACGACACGATAGAGTCGACAAAGGATGGGCTTAAGAAGCCGGGCCTCGGTAAATCAGTCATCATGAATGCGCAGGCCGAGCTTGATCGAATGATTCATACAGTAGCTGAGAATATCAACGACCTGCTCTCTCCTACAGAGACTGTAACGAATATCATATCCAGATACGATGCTCAGGATACCAGCAACGCTACAAATACTGAGTTCAACAAGAAATTAAGTGAAATGGTACAAAACGGTGCCACTGTCACAGTAAACGGCAAGACCATTTCTTTGAATTCAGACGAAGGCAAGAGTCTCGTGATCATGGATCAGGATTATGCAGTAGTCGGAGCCGATGGAAAGCTTCCTCCGAACGAGCTTTTCTCAAGAGTTGCAGGAGAGAAAAATCCGGATGCAACACAGTATCAGAGATATACAAAGGCCACTATTACAGATTCGAATGGCAATTCACTCGATGTGTATGTGTACAATGATGAGGATGGTACAGACCTTGCAAGCCAGTACACCCTCTCACAGCTTACAGTAAACAATAACCTTATCGAGCAGCCGAATAAGATCCCGTACAAGCATCTGAGCGGAACGATCAATTCTGACTCATCGAACCTTCATCAGAATGATGATATCGCCTACGATGTCGCCAAGAAGATTTACGAGTGCTTTGACGTAGAGAATTTTACACTTAATCCGTCAGATACAACGGCTACTAACTTCAATGGTTTCTATGCGAAGTATGTCGGAGACATGGCTGAAAAGGGCAACGTCTATAAGACGACTTCTGAGGTGCTTAATGATACAGTGGAAAGCGTTTCATCAAGCCGCGACGGAGTCATTGGAGTAAACGCTGACGAGGAACTTGAGAATATGATCAAGTATCAGAACGCATATAACGCTTCCTCACGATTTGTAAATACGATCACCCAGATGATCGACGTGCTTCTGAATTCACTGACATAAAGGAGCTTTTATGACATCTACATTTTTTGGACTTGGAATTGCAGCGTCAGGACTTAATTCCTACCAGGCAAAAATGAATACAACCGCAAATAACGTCTCAAACCTTGAGACTGACGGATATTCGAGACAGCAGGTAAATGTTTCTTCATCTGTTTCGCTTCGCTCATATACGCCGTACGGTTCTATCAGTACCGGTGTTTCAACGGATTCCGTTACAAGGATCAGAGACGAATATTACAATGTCAAGTACTGGGAGAATCAGTCGAACTATGGCAAGACCGAGATCAAAGAGTACTACATGAAGCAGATCGAGGATTACTACACGGATAATGCCACTAATCCTGGTTTCTCAACTCTCTATGCGAAGATGTTCAATGCCTTAGATACCGTAAAGGACAATGCCGGCGACGATACGAAGAGGGCACAGTTCATCAGTGACGCGACCCAGCTGACAGATTACTTCAACCAGAACGCGCAGAACTTAAAGACACTTCAGACAGATGTAAATGATCAGATAAAGGACACTGTAGATCAGATCAATTCTATCGCAAAGAAGATTTCAGTATTAAATAAGCAGATAAACCTTATTGAGACTCAGTCCAAAAATATGCATGCGAATGAGCTCAGAGACCAGAGGGACCTGCTGATAGACCAGCTTTCTCAGTATGTCACAGTTGATACAGAAGAGGTAAAAGTAAGAGATACCCGTACTTCAAAGCTTGCAAAGCTCGATCACAACGTTGAAGAGATCTACACTGGTGCGACTACCTACACTGTAAAAATAGGCGGCCAGGTTCTTGTAGATAACTACGATTATAACCCACTTCAGGTCAAGACCTGGGATAACAAGTATAACCAGTCGGATATCGATGGACTCTATGATGTGACCTGGGCAGAAAATGGCAGATACAATGGCCAGACACTTAATCTCTTTGGGACAAATATGGGCGGAAAGCTCCGCGGTCTTTTAGAGATAAGAGACGGAAATGACGAGGAAAACCTCACAGGTATTGCTGAGCTGATAAGCCCACAGGTATATGTCAAGGGAACGGCAGATCAGGCTAAGGCAAAGGAAAAAGATGGTGACGGTAATCTTTATACTGATGACCCTTCTCTGGTGGGTCAGATCGTAAAGGATGAAAACGGCGCTATCGTAGAGAACCCAAAGGGAGCTGAGAGTGCCTCTGTTTTAAGGCTCAGTGAGAATATCAGCATCACTGATCAGGACAGGATGAACATGCCTGAAGAGGGCGCCATCTATGTAAACAACCACAAGTACGAATATAAATCATTTACGGCTCAGACCGATGAGACTGGAAAAATCGTCTCCTATACATTTGAGCTGAAGAATCCTATCTCACAGAAGGAGATAGGAAATGTCGCAGGTAAGAAGGCAACTGTCGGTTCGAGTGTTGATTTCAAGGGAATCCCTTACTACCAGAATGAGATGAACGCTTTCCTTCGTACTTTTTCAAAGGAATTCAACAAGATTCAGAAATCCGGGCAGGATGCCAATGGTGACGCGGGCCGTTCATTTTTCGTAGCAAAAAATGAAAGCCAGAACAGTGATGAAACTGAACTTGATTTCACTGGAAGCGACTCACTGGTAGACAACGACTATTATGTGAAAAATGATGATGGCACCTATAAAACTGATTCAGATGGAAAGCAGGTTGTCAACACCAAGCGTGAGACTTTACACGCGACTGGCAGCACCACGACTACTGTAGATGGTAAGGAAGTCACCAGCTATACCGGCGGCGTCATAAATGGTTCCGCTGATTCCTACTACAAGCTTACGGCTTCAAGCATTGAGATCGCGTCAGCAGTCAGGAAGAGCCCGAACCTGTTCTCAACGACTATCAATAAAACCTACAATGGTAACAAGGATTTAGGCTACGATTCATACGATCTGATGCAGCAGATGCTTAACCTCGAGGATAAGACGACTCTATATAAGGATGGCACAGGGGACAAATTCCTGCAGAGAATCTACGCCGATGTGACTGTTGATACTCAGGAGAGCACTCAGTTTACTAAGAATTACGAGAGTATCCAGAAGTCCATTGACAATCAGAGAAAATCAGTTTCCGGTGTCGATAAGGATGAAGAGGCCATGAACCTTGTGAAGTACCAGAATGCATATAATCTTTCTGCAAAGGTTATTTCTACTCTTGCAGAGATGTATGACCAGTTGATTTTACGTACTGGCGTATAAGGAGGCTATAATGAGAATCACTAGTAATATGATCATGCACAATGCAGCAACGAATATTAACGGAAATAAAGTCCTTGTCGACAAGGGCAACAACCAGATGACGACACAGACTAAGATCCAGCGCCCTTCAGAGGATCCTGTTGTTGCTGTGCGTTCTCTTGCACTCCAGACCCGTCTCTCCAAAATCAACCAGTACTACGAGACCAATATTCCGGATGCTGAGCAGTGGATGGATGTAACTGAGACTGCGATGAACAATATCATCGATAACATCACTGAGCTTAAAAAGCTCTGCGTTCAGGGTTCTACCTCAACCATGAATACCGATGACAGAGAGACAATCCTCAAGCAGCTGAAATCTCTTCAGGAGTCTATTTTTGCAGAGGGAAACGCTGACTACGCAGGACGTACGGTCTTCACAGGCTACCGCACTGATAAGACCCTGGTATTTACTGATGATGACTGCGACAAGAAGTACAATATCACTCAGGAACTCTCAGCAAACGACTTCGAGAAGGTCAGCTACTTCAATAACGAAGTATCGGTTCCTGCAAATAAAGATCAGGTAAATAAACTTGATGACACCTCTTCCGCTGATAATCTTAAAAAGGAAGATATAACCATCCAGAATTCGTCATATAAGAGACTCCGTCTCGCCTATGATGATATTTCTGATGTGGAGAGCCTTACCTTTTCATATAAGAATTCTTCGGGCGGGACTGTTACAAATACTATGCAGCTGGTAACCCAGGCGACACATGGTACAAAAAATGAGGCCTACATCCCTACGCTGGCAAAAGCAGATGCAAATGGTAATCTGGAATATGAGTCAGGTGTAGTTAAAGACGGTGAAAGAGATGTGAAGTCGACAGACGGCACCAAGACGACTGTGAAGTATAAGTATGATCAGGTTTCGAACAACACTTTAAGCAGTAATGACCTGCCAAAGACGGTCTATGTCTTCGAAAACGAGCTTGACTGGGCTGACTGTCTCAGCAAGAATGGCGCAAAGTACGTTCCGGATGACGCGGCAGTTCTTATCAAGGAGACCGGAGACCTTGTTTTTGGAAAAAATACCGCAGATCAGATGTCTGCGAAGGAGACCTCTGTAGCTGTAAACTACGATAAGAATTCATTCTCTGCTGGAGAACTCAAGCCAGAGTATTATTATGACTGCGTGGATAATACCGGAGTAGATTATTCAGACCTCGATGGTACTATTGGCAGCCGCCTTGTTTACAACCGCTCTGATATAGCTTATGATATAAATTATACGGTGGCTGTGAACCAGAATATCACAGTAAACCTCCAGGCAAATGAGATCTTCGACTCCAGTGCCCAGCAGGATATGAAGGACCTGACCTCGGTCATCACGAACACTCAGGATGCTTATGAGAAGCGTGAAAAAATAGCCGCACTTATGAAGGATTCTGATTATCAGGATGATGCAACGCAGAAGAAACTCTCAGAGTGGTACACCGCAGCAAGCAAAGAATACGATTACTACAATGACTACATGCAGGAGACATTTGAGAGAGTCCTTGGAAATACTGAGGATTATCTGAATAAGGCTAACCTGGCTGAGACGACCTTAGGCTGCCGAGGAGACGAGCTGAAGATCACAAAGACCAGAATGGATGAGCAGCAGGAGTCAGTCACAGAGCTGAAGAGTAAAAACGACAACCTCGATCTCTCGACTATTATGATGAACTATACGGCTTATTACACAGCATATCAGGCATCACTTGTTGCAGCCGGCAAGCTGGGCGAGCAGTCACTTCTGAACTATATCTGATGAGCTTGGATGGCGTTTATTTTTTAAAGAATGAGATTTGTTCAAGGGCCGGTGCTGTACGGATGTAATGATTAAAAAAGGAAAGGGCAAAAATGAAGGTAAACACAAGACTATTTGGAGAAATAGACATTGCCGATGACAAAATAATCACCTTACCAGGCGGTATCATCGGATTTCCGGACATGCAGAAATTTACTCTGATATACGATTCGGAGGAAAAGGACAAACAGAAGCAGACTGCGATCATGTATCTGCAGTCGATGGACGAGCCGCAGTTTGCTATGCCGGTCGTGATGCCGGGCGATATTTTCCCGGATTACAACCCGATGATAGATGACGAGCTTTTATCAGACATCGGTGAGCTGACTCCTGAGAACACCTACTGTCTTGTGACTATCAGTGTTCCTTCTGATGTGAAAAAAATGACCGTAAACCTCAAGGCACCGTTTATCATCAATACTGATACTCTTAAGGGTGCTCAGATCATGGTTGAGGATGATGTGGCAGTGAAGACTCCGATTTATGATATCCTTGCAGCGCGCAAGGCAGGAAAGGAGGACTCTTAATGCTCGCTCTTACAAGAAAAAAAGATGAATCTATAGTAATAAATGGCGATATAGAGATCACTATCATGGAGATCAAGGGTGACCACGTAAAAGTCGGCATCAAGGCTCCAAAGAAGGTCCCTATCTATCGAAAGGAGATTTTCGACCAGATCCAGGAGGAAAACAAGGAAGCCATGAACACTGCAACAGTGAAGAACCTGAACGACCTTCTGTAAAAAAGTGCAAAAAAAATACAATTCATCTTTGGGTATGGGTTGTATTTTTTTTATGTG
>SAMEA3663178__coassemble_547_pt1 | contig 9849 bp, 9 predicted proteins | sample SAMEA3663178__metabat2_low_PE_006 | metagenome-assembled genome bin SAMEA3663178 (sample SAMEA3663178) | pig gut metagenome | biome: pig gut; feature: pig-associated habitat; material: faeces | place: Denmark | collected 2012
TGGACCTTGAAATAATCTCCATCAGTATCCAGTGATTCATAAGAGCTGGCATCTAGAGTTACATCAGCAGTCATAGTCATATCTGACTGTGCAGTTACACCTGAAATACTCTCATCATACTTGTAATCTGGCAGTTTAGTATTCCAATCCTCTGCTACCAGGTCCAAATCATTAATGTCAAGCGTATTCGTTCCAGAGTAAATCGTCTGAGTGTCGGCATAAGCATCAGTTATACATATCCCGAGTTCTGGTAACGTTCCTGCACTCCCCAGTGTCACCGCTGCAGCCATGCAGGCTGCTGCAATCTTTTTAGCTAATCCCTTCTGCATTTTTAACAACCTCCAAAAATGTTAACTAGGGTTTAAACTTCTGCTAAAGCTGATGAATTCGTTCAGTTTAGCAATTTACCACTTCTATGATTTAATTAAATCTTTGCTTTAAATTTTACTTAATTATTACATACATTTCAAGATATTAAATGCCTAAATTACCTAATAAATAGATTAAATTAATCTAGGTTTTTTGTTAAGCATTTAGCTGTTTTTATTCTGGAAATTTTTTTGATTAAAGATAAAAAAAAATAAAACGGGTAATAATGGAATCGAAAAAAAATACCCACGGGAATAACCCGTGGGATCAGTCATTTGAGATCATCTGAATCGAGAATAATAGTAAAAGGTCCATTATTTACAAGTGAGACCTTCATATCTGCTCCGAACTGCCCGGTCTCCACCCTGTACCCCTGCTCTTTTGTTTTTTCGATTATATACTCATAAAGTCCGTTTGCCATATCCGGTGCTCCGGCATTGATAAATGACGGCCTGTTTCCGTGACGGCAGTCTGCGTAGAGAGTAAACTGGGAGACGAGAAGAAGTTCTCCATCCACCTGCTTCAGAGACAGATTCGTCTTTCCGTTCTCATCCGGAAAAATACGAAGACCGAGCATCTTCTTAATCATTTTGTCAGCGGTTTCCTTGGTATCGTCCTGTCCTACGCCGATCAGGACCATATACCCTTTCCCTATCTCTCCAACTGTTTTTTCGTCTATATCAACCTTGGCCTTATCGACCACCTGAATTACAAATCTCATAATCTACCTTCTAATAAACACACCGTCTCTATATGCTCCGACGCGAAAGGGAACATATCGACCGGCTGGATCTTCCTCACTGAATAGCGCCGGCGTAGTATCTCGAGGTCTCTCGAGAGAGTCTCTGGGTTGCAGGATATGTATACGATTTTCGACGGATAGAGCTTAAGAAGTGACTTCAAGAACTCTTTGCTGGCGCCGGCTCTCGGCGGATCCATGAATACGACATCAGCATCAATATTCTTCTCAAGGAAAAGCTCTGCAGCATCTCCACAGATATACCTCGCATTTTTTACACCGTTTGCCTTCGCGTTAAAGACAGCATCCTTGACAGCAGACTCGTTATTTTCTATTCCAATAACAGACGAAACCTTATCCGATGCGCAGATTCCAATCGTACCGATACCACAGTAGGCATCGATTATTTTTTCTGTACCTGAAAGGTCAGCGAATTCCACCGCAGTCTGGTAGAGCTTTTTCATCTGCTGTGGATTTACCTGATAAAATGAAAGCGGCGACAGTCGGAATTTCTTTCCCATAACCTTGTCGGTTATGTACTTTTCTCCCCAAAGCAGCGTCAGCTCATCCGTAAGGACCAAGCTGTCAGTTCTCATATTTATATCGAGGTAGATGCTTTTAACCTTTGAAAAATTCTTCGTAATCTCCTCGATCAGGTGATTTTTGCCAGGAAGAAATGAATCAGCACTTACAAGGACAAGCATCATATCGCCGGTCGCAAAGCTCTGGCGGATAAAGATATAACGCAGACTTCCGGTCTGGGTATCCTCGTCGTAGACTTTTATTTTTAGCTGAGGAAGAAGCTCCGCGATAAAGTGAGCGATTTTCTGGGCATCCCTCGACTCTATAAGACAGTCTTCTATCGGAACCACATCGTGAGAGCCCTTCCTGTACTTTCCGCAGACTATCTGCCTGTTCTCATAATCATACGAGAGCGCATAGGTCACCTTGTACCTGTAATAGTAGGGAAAATTCATGCCGATTACAGGCAGCACCTCTCTTCCGAAGAGGTTCTCCATCCTCTTCTGCTTTAAGTCAAGCGTCGCCTGATACTCCATTCGAATGCAGTCGCAGGAACCGCAATTTTTTTCATAGCTGCATTTCATCAAAGGTGTATCACTCCAAAAGCGTTAGCCACTGCCGAAACCAGAATTATAAGGCAGAAAATCGGGCAGAGCCATTTGATCATAAACTTGAATATTTTTTCTCTGACAAACTTAGCTCCGCCAAGTCTGACTTCCTCGTCTATTTTGTCAAGGCCAATCTCTCTTGTCACAAGAAGGCAGGTAGCGACGGCCGCAAGCGGCATCATCACTGAATTCGTGATGAAATCAAAGAAATCGAGGAACTGCATTCCGATTATTTTTACACCTGCGAGAACTCCGTAACCAAGGGCCGAAAGTGTTCCCAAGCCAAATATGACAATTCCAATTACGACAGTTGATTTCTTTCTGCTCCATCCGAGTTCATCCTCGAGAGTTGAAACCGCTGACTCTGTCAGAGCTATCGATGATGTCAGCGCCGCAAAGAGGACCAGCATGAAAAATAAAAGTCCAAAAATTCTGCCTGCTGGGAACGAAGCAAAGGTCTTCGGCATCGTGATGAACATCAGCGATGGACCTGCGTCGAGATTTTTACCGGCGTTGGCTCCTGAAAAAGCGAACACAGCCGGGATTATCATAAGGCCGGCAAGGAAAGCGATAAGAGTATCAAAGACCTCGACCTGGTCAGTACTCTCCTCGATTGAAACCTCTTTTTTCATATAGCTTCCGAAGGTGATCAGGATTCCCATCGCGATTGACAGCGAATAGAACATCTGCTGCATCGCCGTGACTACTGTCATCCATGAAAAACGCTGCGTGCTTGGCACGAGCAGATATTTGATTCCAGCGCCGGCGCCAGGTCTCGTCATTGTGTATACGCAGATGATTACCGCAAGCACAATAAGAATCGGCATCAGAATTTTCGAAACACGCTCAATGCCGCCCTGCACTCCCATATATACGATAACTATAGTAAGCAGCGCAAAAATGATAAACCACCACTCAGGTGAGGTTCCACTTATAAACTGTGAAAAATAACCGTCCTTCGCTACTTTTGCAGCAGGCTTTGTGATGTAGTCTACCATGTACTTAAGCACCCAGCCGCCGATTACAGAATAATACGGCACGATTAAAACCGGGATTATCGCATTTATCCAGCCTCCAAGTCTGTATGACTTCTTGCTTGAGAAATGCTTAAAGGCGCCAACCGGGCTCTTCTGACTCATTCTTCCAATGGCTGTCTCTGCCATGATCATCGTGTATCCGAATGTCGCTGCCAGAAGAATATAAACAATAAGGAAGGTTCCACCACCGTACTTGGCACAGAGATATGGGAACCTCCAGATATTTCCCAGACCTACTGCTGCTCCTGCAGCTGACAGCACGAAGCCCAGCTTTCCTGTAAAACTAGCCCTTTTCTTCATCTTTTTCCTTTTCCTTTCAAAAAAATAGAGCTGTGCGGACACAGCTCTACTATTATACCATAGAAATATTTCGTGCGCCACTACTAGTTATTTGCCACGTCGTAGCCCAGCTTCAGGCAGCCCATGATTCCCTGGTCATCATTGAGACTTGCCGGAACGATGTAGTGATCCATATCAGAAACTGTAGCATTCTTTATGTATCCATTCAAAAGCTCAGCCGTCTTTTTTCTGACAAGCGGGAACAACTGTGTCTGGTGCATAACGCCGCCACCGAGAATAATAATTCTTGGAGCAAGGAAAAGCGTCGTACTTGCCATGCACTGAGCCAGATAATATGCCTCCAAATCCCAGACCTTCTCATCATCCTTTAGCTCTATTGCCTTCCTGCCCCAGCGTTTCTCTATCGCAGGACCTGCTGCCATGCCCTCAAGGCAGGCTCCGTGGAATGGGCATATTCCCTGAGGCATCGGGTCATCCTCTCTTACTCTAAGCAGCATGTGACCAGCCTCAGGATGCATAGCTCCATGAACCAGGTTACCGCCGCTCATGATTCCGGCTCCGATTCCGGTTCCGATAGTGTAATAGACAGCATCCTTAAGTCCCTTAGCCTGTCCATATGTGACCTCGCCAAGAAGCGAACCATTTACATCCGTATCGAACCCTACCGGCACTTTAAGCCCCTTTGAAAAATAACCGACTACATCAGTATTCATCCATGCCGTCTTAGGTGTAGTCGTGATATATCCGTAGGTGTCTGAATCCTTATCGAGATCAACCGGTCCGAAGCACGCTATTCCCAATGCTTCTATATCCTTTCCCTTGAAATACTCCAGGAGCTTAGGCATAGTCTCCTCCGGCGTAATCGTAGGAATTGATACCTGCTCATAAATTTTTCCAGTCTCATCGCCGATGGCACAGACCATTTTCGTGCCGCCAGCTTCAAGTGCCCCAATCTTCATAATGATTTCCTCCTTCATATGTCAAACATTAATATGCTCACAAATATGGGACTAAAAATTCAAGAATCCCACACAAATGAATGTTATCATATACAGATTATAGATTTTATTCTTATGTACGTCAAACGATTTTATTTTTTGCAAAATTTAACAAAAAATATGCTTGACATTTTCCCAAAATAGTGTATGATAATAATTAGTAATGATAATCATTACTAATAAGGAGTGCTTGATATGAAGAGATTTTCAAAACGACGCCAATGCATTCTGGATAATCTCGAAAGCAGAAAAGATCACCCAACAGCAGATATGGTTTATCGTTCTGTCAGAGATCAGATCCCGAATATCAGCCTCGGAACAGTTTATCGTAACCTGAAGGACTTGGCAGATGAAGGAGTGATCATCTCCTTTACACAGAACGGCAAGGAGCATTTCGATGGTAACAACCACCCGCATATGCACTTATGCTGCAGCGTCTGTGGGAAGATTGAGGATCTGCCTCTTAATGCTGAGAAATACGCCCCCAAAAGCGATCCGGATTTTATGATAAGAAACGTGATCATCCAGGGTGTCTGCAGCGACTGTATCGCAAGACAGACAGAAGATGAAGTCCTGGAGGCTTGATTATGATATCTACTCTTCCACTCGGAAGAATTGATATATGAAACAGGTATGTATTAATAGCTTTTATTTTTTAAGGAGGTAACTATTATGGCAAAATGGGTATGCAGCGTATGCGGATATGTTTATGAGGGTGAGCAGCCACCAGCACAGTGCCCTGTATGTAAAGCACCTGCAGAGAAGTTCGTAAAGCAGGAAGGTGAGATGACCTGGGCTTCAGAGCATGTAATCGGTGTAGCAAAGGATGTTCCAGAGGACATCAAGGCTGACCTTCGCGCTAACTTCGAGGGTGAGTGCTCAGAGGTTGGTATGTATCTAGCTATGAGCCGCGCTGCTTTCCGTGAGGGATATCCTGAGGTTGGTCTTTACTATGAGAAGGCCGCTCATGAAGAGGCTGAGCATGCCGCTAAGTTCGCAGAGCTTCTTGGCGAGGTAGTTTCACCTTCTACTGAGGAGAACCTTCGTGTAAGAGTTGAGGCTGAGAACGGCGCTACTGCTGGAAAGACAGATCTTGCTAAGCGTGCAAAGGCATTAAATCTCGACGCAATCCATGATACAGTTCATGAGATGGCTCGTGATGAGGCTAGACATGGTAAGGCTTTCGCAGGTCTCTTAAAGAGATATTTCGGAAAGTAATAATACTCTCCTACCACTGATTTCCATATAGAAATAAGCAGGGCCCCGCGTTGCGGGGTCCTGTTTTTTTATGTCAGGGAGGAATATGAGCTTGTAATTTCTCAAAAAGTCCCCAAGACTGCCATTCTTTTCTTTTGTTCGCTCATATCCATCAGGCACCTTTATACGGCTCTGAAGCGTTTCACCGTCAACATCAATAAGTGAAGGCTTTTTCTCATCTTCAGCCTTTTTCTTCTGATCATTTGATTTCTTTTCTGTCACTGTGCTCTTTGCAGTGTCATCAGTTTTCTTCTCCTCTTTACCCCGCATGAGAAAAATACCGACAACAGCAATTATACAGATTAAAATCAGAAAAAGCCCTGCTTTTCTAAATTTTTTCATCTCTTATCCTCGTTAGTATCATATTCCAACAGCTCATCTACAAGCATTCAATCATATCGTAACCTTCCAGAAACCATCCCTGATAATATGCCCGTGAAGCATCACAGAACCAGCCATAGCCTTCGGCCAAGACAGCATCGGGAAATGCATCATGATGATATTCATATATAGGTTATATCATCCAAACCGGCACGATATAATTGTCTCGGTCAATTGCACCAAGCTCAGGTTTCATGCATATGATTGCCCCCTTAGATCGTGGTGTCGATGACTTGTCTAACACTCCAAATACTTTCGTATGCTCAGTCCCCGGATTGGATGTCTTTTTAATCTCAATCGGATTCAGGACCCCATCGTGCTCCAAAACAATATCAATCTCCCTGGAATCCTTGTCACGATAGTAATACATGAATGGCTCTTTACCGCAGTTGATGTAAGTCTTCCTGATTTCCGAAACTACATAATTTTCTAAGATAGCACCATTCATAGCGCCCCTCTCCAAAGTCTCTGCACTGCTCCATTTTGTCAGGTAGCATACCAACCCTGTATCATAAAAGTACAACTTCGGCGTTTTAACAAGCCTTTTCAACAGATTATTGGAATACGGATGCAGGTAAAAAATAATACCCAGCGTCTCCAAAATATCCAGCCAAGCTTTAGCCTGTGTCTGATTTATATCAGCATCTCTCGCGATTTCAGCAACATTCACCATTTGACTGCATCTAGCCGCAACAGCTGTAATAAACCTGAGAAATTTAAGTGAATCAATAGCATCAGATAAATCTCTCACATCACGCTCTATATAAGTAGACAGATAGCTGCTGTAATAAATCTGGCTGTTACTGTTTTCGCCACTGACTATTGCAGGCATAGAGCCTTTGTAAATACGTTCAAAAATACCCCCTGCATCAGTTTCCATTCTGTCTTCTTTTCTCGCAGCTAAAGTCTCCATTTCTACAGTAAAAGGCTCCATTTCCTTTCCAGACATTTCAGCCTGTGACAAGGACGTGAGAGACAGAACAGCAACCCTTCCAGCCAGTGACTCCTGAACGCCACGCATTAATTTGTACACTTGAGAGCCAGTCAGCCAAAAAGCTCCCGGCTCATGATTTTTATCAGCGTTTAATTTAATATACGAAAACAACTCCGGTGCATACTGGACTTCATCAATAAGTACAGGTGGCTTATGCAATTGCAGAAATAATTCCGGATCCGATTTAGCAAGCGCACGCTCATTCAAATCATCAAGCGTGACATATCCCCTGTCCGTTCCCTCCATCAGCTTTTTTAGCATCGTAGTCTTTCCCACCTGCCTTGGACCGGTAACCAGAACCACTGGATATTCCTTTGTGACCTGACTGACTACTTTTTCCAGATTTCTTTTTATATAACTCATGTCATCACCCTTTTCGGCCATCTCATAATTCAATTATATTTTAGCCGGAGCCACACAAAAAAGCAAGGTGCTGTCGTATATTTTTCACTTGAAAAAATAAACGCCAACACCTTATTTCTTCATCAAGCACTTCACACATATTAGTCGGACCTCCTCCTATTCCCTTATTTTTTACATTTTTTAAGGGAAACGCGTGTTACGCTTCCCGTTTTACCTCCCATTCATTGATATTTCTCTTCTCACTGGAAAAATTAATGCCTATCTCTATAATCTTCTGTTTCTAGTGATGTCACTATTTTTTGTGCAGAAAACGAAGTTTCCCTGTCTCTTTCACCAAGCACAAGTGGAAGAAGAGAATTCAGAAATCCATACTTCACCTCTTCATTTGGAAATCCCAGCTCATAGGAATCGAATCTAGAATCATACTTTTTGATAGAAAGATATCCAGACTGATAGAAAAGTGGAATCGGATCAGGATCATCAATCCGGTAGTCCATTAAATCAGATTCTCTTACTGTAACGCCATTTTCAAGCTCTTCTGGAGTAATAGGTGAATTCTCCAGCTTTTTTATGATTGGCTGCGGAGAGGCAGAACCAAACCAGTAACGTCCCAGTTTCTTATCTGATAAAGAATTGATCACACTGTACGGATTGTAAATTCCCTCAGAATTCCCAGAAAAATGATATCCGTCGTATTGCTCCTTCATTTCTTTGAGGCATTCTTCCTCTGAAATACCTCTGCTTTCCGCCATCTCATTTATCTCAGGTAGAAATGTATCAGTTATCTCTTTTCCCGTGAATCCACAGATTCCTGAAAATTCATCCAGTAAAGAAATATCCTTCAGCTGATTTAAATCAGAGAATACCGACACTTTAGAATACTTAGTTACACCTGTAAAAAATACAAACTCCAGATACCTGTCCTGATCCTTTAGCACAGAAAAGAATGCCTTAAATAACTCCCTGTTTTTCTTTTCCTGCGCCGAATCATCGACTTTGAGAAGTGGATTGTCATATTCGTCTATGAGGACCACAATTGGACTTTTGGTTTTCTGATATAGTTTTTCCAAAAGATTATAGAACCTGACAGAAACAGTCTCACCTGAAACAGAATACTCTCCAGCCAGGTCATATCGATCTGCATAGTTATTAAGAATTGCATTCAGTTTATCTTCAAGACCATTTTCACTGTTAAACTCTCCACTCGCCAGGTAAAATGTAATTACAGGATAAGTCTTCCAGGCTCCTTCTCCTTTTTTCTCCTCTGTTGAAGCAACCTCAAGACCAGTAAAAAGCTCCTTTTTCCCGAGAAAATACGCCTCCAGCATAGAAGTAAAAAGACTCTTGCCAAAACGCCTTGGACGGCTTAAGAAAACTTCCCGGCTTTTTTTGCGCAGCTTCTCTATATAGCCAGTCTTATCTACATAGACCATACCATTTTTTCGTAAAGTCTCAAATGTCTGTACGCTTGTCGGAAGCAGTCTTTCCATAGCACAAACCGTCCTTTCAGAAGATTTTTTCTGTTTACATTCTAACATATTATCGAGGTAAATTCATTCAAATATGAATCATGAGATTCAGAATTTCTCGTACTTGGGTGATGGTCTCTTTGCTCGGCTCATACTTCTTGTTCTTTCTTATCTGGACGAAATAGTCAGCTATGATATTAATTTGACATCTATAAATCCTCAAGAATAAATGGCAGCATGTAGAATGGATATAGTTTGAGCTCTCCCTCTTTTCCAACATCTTTCTGGGATAGCAGAATCTGAGTTCCAACCTGTTTTGAGTATTTTCTACAGAATTCCTTTATCGATTCATGTTTGCCAAGTCCTGAAGATTTAACCTCTTTTTGAACGTCAAAAACTACCGTTATAACAAGGAAATCGACAGTAAACTCAAAAAAGATCCAGCGTATTTGTCAGATATATCTCTTCGCGTACTTTCAGCTGATACTGTGGCTTTGTCAGGTAATAGAGAAGGAACTCAAGTATCAGTGCGCTCCCGAGGCTGCGTCCTTCGATCTTAAAGTTTGAAAATCCCATCGGGAGATATTTGTGAACTATGTCTTCTATACTGATAAATCCAGGATTTTCCATAGCCCTTGAAAAAGTATACCCTTCTGCTGCCCAAGGTGATGGACAGGTGTGATGTTCCTCTTCTCCCAATGCCAGCCGGCTTACCGCTTCATAGCATTCTTTTCGCTCACTGCAGCCGAAATCACAGCACTCGTTGCAGAGAAATTCTGTCTTGTCCTTTTCTCCCTGGGAAAGTTCAGCCA
>SAMEA3663178__coassemble_558_pt1 | contig 9754 bp, 5 predicted proteins | sample SAMEA3663178__metabat2_low_PE_006 | metagenome-assembled genome bin SAMEA3663178 (sample SAMEA3663178) | pig gut metagenome | biome: pig gut; feature: pig-associated habitat; material: faeces | place: Denmark | collected 2012
TCTTGTTATATCCAGCCGCCATTTTCCGTACCATACGCCGAGATTTGCCAAGTGGTACGTAATTCAAGTCAAATCGAGCTAAGGTTTTCCTTACCAGTCACTTATTTTTGTCATTTAGTACGGAAAGCAATCAGAATCAGGTTGCTAGTTTCCGTACCACATGCCTTCAAGAACGAATTGGTACGGAAACAAGCGGCTCCGCGTACGACAGTTATCTGCAGACGTTAGAATCGGCGTTAAATAAAACATTATGCGCATCGAATATCCACACATTGCCATCATAGTATGTGAATCCAAGCTTTTTTGCCAGGGCGATAGAAGCAGTGTTCCTCTGATTGATTTCTGCAAATATCTGTCTGTGACCATGCTCTAATGCCATCTCAACCACTGCATTTGTAGTTTCATAGCCCAAGCCCATGTTCCAGTAGTCGGAGTCTATCAGGTAACCAAGCTCAAGCCACTGATTGTCAGACGTTTCAAGTCCTTCTTGATTTGTTGTGTATTGCCTGCTGACGGTTTCATTTTTCTCAATATTCTGTACCTGGCAATTCATTCCTTTTGACTTATCGGCAGCAAATTTTTCTATTTCAAGGGGTGGCTGCATATACTCCGCACCGCATCTGCCAATAAGTCGGCCGTTCTCTTTTAAAAATACGTTCCACATTCCGAAATCGTATAAGGCATAGATATTGTCAAAATAATCCCGCTGGTACACCGTCTCTTCAGCAAATGGGTAGAGAGGTTCGATATAATCATTCACATGTGGTTTAGAGTAGATTTCTATCAGCGGCAGTATATCCCGCTCCGGATCGCACTGCTTTATTATGGTTCTCTCTGTCTCAAGAATAACATGCGGAATCCTATACGTGAGGTCATGGACCTTCCTGATGAATTCCTGATCTAACGCCCAGAGTGAGCCGATGATGAAACGTGAAGAAATTCTCGGCTGACTTGCCGGCGGCTCTGTATTTTTATCACAAGCGTTGTATGGTACCGCATATGAATTATCTATAGATATCTGTTTTTCATCACAAGCGTTGTCTGATGCAGCATTTGAATGATATCTCGATATTTGATTTTCATCGCAAATAATATCTGAGAGCTCGTCTGAATACCCTCCTTGCATCTGCGGTTCCTTCTCGATTTCTCTGTCTAAACCTATTACCGCGGTATGTCTGTCATTTGCCTTGTCGATTTCTGCCTGCTGGTCAGTCACGATGACATCGTGCTTCAGATCTTTTACTTCTACAGCTTCAGGAATTCTACTATGATTCGTATTTTCAAAGAGCTCTGACTCATTGAAAAACTCCAGGTCTTCCTGAGTGATATTTTTTAGAATGAATTTTATTTTTCCCATTTGATTTTTCCGCCTTCACCATTATAATTGTAAGCAAAACGATTGACAAGCAAGGTTTTGAGAGGTTTGATATGGCGTTATATGCAATGGGCGACCTGCACCTGTCTTTTTCCACGCCGGAGAAGTCGCAGGAGCGTTTTGGAAAAATATGGAAAGACCACGAATGGAAAGCAAAGGCAAACATCGAAAAGCTTGTTAAGCCTGATGATACGCTGGTTCTAACTGGAGATCATTCCTGGGGCGGTAACCTGGTACAGGCCCAGAGAGATCTGGATTTCATAGCAGCTCTTCCCGGCAGAAAAATTCTGCTACGTGGTAATCACGACCGTTTCTGGAAGGCAAACCAGACTCAGAAATTGAATGATATATATCAGGGAAAACTGCTTTTTCTGCAGAATAATTTTTACAGCTACAATGACTATGCTCTGGTAGGCACTAAAGGTTTCTGCTTTGAGGGACCTTTTTTCGTGGACACGCGGACTAATCTTATAACTGGATATGACAAGGCTGCCTATGAGGAATCTGTCAAGCTCGTCGAGCGTGAAAAAACAAGGCTTATGACTGGCATCAACGCTGCAAAAGAAGCTGGTTATACAAAATTCATCATGTTTCTGCATTATCCACCGACATCCATAATCCAGACCGATTCTGAATTCACCCGCATAGCTGAAGAGATTGGCGCGGAGCAGGTTATTTATTCACACAGTCACGGCAAAGAGCGATTTCACGACAGCATCCACGGCCGCTACCATGGAGTCAAATACTCTCTTGTCTCTGGTGACTACCTTAATTTCAAGCCAATCCGGGTACTGAAGTAATCGCCCATTTGTCGCCGTGCGCGGAGCCGCTTGTTTCCGTACCAATTCGTTCTTGAAGGCATGTGGTACGGAAGCTAGCAACCTGATTCTGATTGCTTTCCGTACTAAATGACAAAAATAAGTGACTGGTACGGAAAATGACAGACAAAGTCGACTTTTGTTCCGTACCATTTGGCAAATATCATCGTATGGTACGGAAAATGACAGACATCCAAAAATCGGTACCAAAAATCCCAGAAAATTTTCAAAAAACAATTGCTTTTTACTAAAAATTATGATAAAATCGCATCACTAATTTTTATTTTTTCAAAACAGATCTTTCAAAGCATTTTTACTCAGATAAAACTGCTTGAAACATCTGGATTTGGTTAGTGTCGCAGCAATGTTTTAGTCTTTGATTGTGCTGCAAGAGGGTGCGCAGTCAACGACTGGTTTTTTAGGAAAGGGGGAGTCTCTATGACAAGGGAAGAGATTTTCACATCACTTATTTCCAGGAAGAAGTATCTGGAAGAAATCATTTCATCATGTAACGCAGAGCTCAAATCAGCACCTGAAGGGCGGATGGTAGCATCACGGTCGCATGGCGTTCCTCAGTTTCATTTTTACGACAGCTCAAGCAGAAAACGCACCTACCTAAATGACAGTACTATGATTGGTAAACTGGCTTCGAAGGACTATTATTCCCAGCTACTATCAATTGCTCAAAAAGAGCTTCAACACATCAACCAGTTTTTGAAGTACGATTCGGAGGTTTCCGTTGAAGATGTCTACAAACAGATGCCAGTTTTGAAGCAGGATCTGGTCGAGCCAGTCTGCATGGATGATGAAACATATGCACAGCGCTGGACATCTGAGACATTTACTGCTCTAAATCTTGAAACCAGTGAGGAGTACACATCTGATGGCACGAATAAATATCGTTCGAAGTCAGAATCTTTAATTGCCAATGAATTAGAGAAAGCAGGTGTCCCTTTCAGATACGAAGCCCGCCTTGATTTGAAAGGATACGGCTATGTTTATCCTGATTTCACTGTGTTAAACAAGCGGACCAGGGAAGTATTCTATCATGAACATCTAGGAATGCTGGAAGACAGCGATTATCTCATAAAGAATCTTCAAAAAATACACGCTTATGAGAAGAATGGTTTCATTCAAGGAAAGCAGCTTATTCTGACTTACGAAAGTGAGAACGTGCATCTTGATATGGGAATAATTAAGCAGATTATCAATGAGTTTTATGTATAATAATTTGTTATCTGCAACCATACGTCTGAAAATCATTTTCTGATATACTGGTATTTGATAATAATGATAAATAGTGCTAACGCACTGCTATTCCGGCGTAATTGATGATGCTTGGCAAGTGACGCCAGGATTGACACAGCTTAAAGGCAATGCGTTATATTTATTTACCCCGACGGCGATGAACTCAAGAACAGTTGGCTCTTGGTCGTGCCGTCGGGGCTTTTTAGTTTTGCATTACCTGTGAACTACGTCGAGGCCAGGCCCCCGACTAACTGTTCCTTCCCACTGAATCTGACTCCCAAGAATAGTTACAGCCGTGCGCGGAGCCGCTTGTTTCCGTACCATTTCGTTCTTGAAGGCGTATGGTACGGAAGCCAGCAGCCTGTTTTGCCTTGATTTCCGTACCATTTAACAATTATCAGTGTTTGGTACGGAAAACTACAGCCAGAGATGACAAGAATTCCGTACCATTTGGCAAATTTCGTAGTGTGGTACGGAAATTGACAGACATAGATGAGATGAATTCCGTACCAAATGGCAAGAAACGGCGTGTGGTACGGAAATCCACAGCTAGAGATGATATTAATTCCGTACCATTTGGTATAAATAGGTGTTTGGTACGGAAAATAGCGGCTGGTTAAGTCAAGAATTCCGTACCAATAAGCATAAACCGCCATATGGTACGGAAAATGACAGCCAAAGGCAGCTTAATTTCCGTACCAAAACGCACAAATCGCCATATAGTACTGAAATCCAAGAACTAAAACAGCTTCATCTGCTCTCCATCTCCCATATCCTGCACGTGTATGTTTGAGACCATCATGCTCTCAGCATCGCTGCCGCGTTCGTGCTCAGCCTTCAGGTACTGCAGGCCGCTGCGAAGGCTTGAAGAGAACAGGTTCAGCACATAGATATTGTCAAAGCGGTTATAGATGGACTCTCCACCGAGACCACTCAGACAGATCAGCTGCGTGTTGGTCTTCTTCGCGAAATCCATCAACGGAATCAGAAGATGCGAAGCATTCGTCTGGGCAAAAGGATTATCCATGATAAGCACCTTGCTCTCTTTCCTATCAGAAAATACATCACTGTCATTTCTTCTCAGATAATAGAGAAGACTGGTCAGGATAACGAAGGCAGATAGGAAGCCTTCACCACCGGAATTCTTCGCCACATCAGACCAGGTAATAGGATATTCACGCTCCGCTTCGATTTTATAGAGGTGGATGGAGACATTGCTGATACCGATCACCGCATCATAAAGGGCCTTCGTACTTATCTTTGCACCCAGGTACTCCTCGATATTTTTATTTTCCTCGAGAAGATCGATACAGTGCTTGGTCACCTCATCGAAATACCCCTTGAGCCTCGATAGATAAAGTGCTTCGTTCTCTTCCCAGTCAGGAACGGAGATTTTGAGCATTTTGACAGGACGCTGTCTGATATTGATAGTAGAGTTATCGTCAATCTTTCCGAGGTCAGTATTGACAGACTGCATATACTCAGAAACGAGCTCAATCAACTCATTCTCTTCTTTATCAACAAACGAAATGTCTACCATAAGCTTTTCGATCAGCTGGTCAAAAGAACTTAGAATTATTTCCAGCTGCTTTAAAAGCTGGTCAGCAGAGGCAGTAAGTGACAAGAGAGTATTAAGCGGCTTCTGGAAAAAGTCATCAGCAAGCTTCTCAGAACGCATAACAGCAGCAATCATCCTGTCGAGGTCAGACTTATACTTCTGAAGTCTCTCTTTAAGTCTCTGGAAGTCATGTCTCAGCTTACCCTGTCTGTTTCTGATCTGCTCAGAGGAGAGATCAGATATATCATCCATGAGCTGAGTGTCCCCATCTCTTGAGAAATCCTCGAATTCCGCCATAGCAGCGAGATTTTCCTCATAGACATGAGAGCGGTTCACCGCTTCCTTTATCAGATTCTCAATATTCCTGATCTCATGCTTTTTCGCAACAATAGCCTCATCAAAGTTCATCACAGGAATCTCTGATTTCGGAAGTGCCTCATCCATGCCGGTAGCCTCTTTCATATTCGCATAGAGAGTCTTTTCCCTCTCCTCAAGCTTACCAGCCTTCCTGTCAACCGCAGTAATCTCCTTCTGCTTCGCCTTCATCTGATCAAGAAGAGCCTTTGATTCTTTTTCAAGACGCATGACAGCTTCCTGCTCATAGACGACATCCTTCCACTCCTCGTGAAGGAACCCATACTCAGAAGCGCTGTTATTCAGCTCTCTGAGCTTACGGTTCATCCGGTTAGTCTGCTCCGCAATCCTGTCCTCGAGTTCCTTTTCCTCTACAGCAGATTTGGCAGTGATAGCCTCATACCGGGCAATAAGCTCAGCCGCCTCTTCCTCTGCGACAGAATCGTCAGAAGCCTTATACTGGGAATACTTTGAAACCTCGCGGGTCAGTTCAACAGCCTGCTGCGTCAGCTGACTCTTTAGAGCATCGGCCTTTCTCAGATCTAAAGCCGCCTGATCAGACAAATCGCCCAACTGTTTAATCCTCTCCTGAATCTTCTTAAATGACTTTTCTAGAGAAGACTGCTCATCACGCACTCTGAGATACCTGTTATATGAACCAGAAAAGCTCTCTAAATCCTTTAAAAAATCACCGCAATGCCTGATCTGCTCCTCGGCCTTATTCTCTCTGGCAGATGCCTCGTTTATTTTTTCAGTAAGAGAAGCCTGCTGCTTCTTGAATCCCTCAATTGTCTCAAGCGACTGCTTCAGCTCCTCTTCAAGTCCTGAAATCTCAGTCTGTATCCTTGAAAAAGTATCCGCATTCACCGTCTGGTTTGCGATAACTCCACGCTTGTCATAGTAGGTGTGGTATTCCTGCTCGCGCGAAGCAATCTGGTCCTTGACTTTCTCTATATCGTACTGCTTTTTCTCAACGAGCTCTTTTAATTTCTTTCTGTTAAGAAGCTCCCTGTTGAAGCTTATATAGAAGCTTACACCCTCAAAGCTTATCAGATTCTGATCAGCAGGCTTCTTTTTCTCCTCCTCACCCGCATTCATATCCTCTCTTATGATGAGCGGAACAGGAATCGAGGTGTTGGCAGCATCGGTTATTTTGGTCAGATGCTCAGCATCATGTCTGCTTATGATAAGGGAATACGGGAGGAAAGGAAATCTCTTCACGAGCATTTTGTTCTGGCTTTCGGTATTACTGTTTTTTATCAGCCATTCCATACCGTAGACGAAATCGATTCCGGAGTTCTCAAGCATTCTCTTGAAATCATCTGATAGCTCAATAGACTCTTCGCCATTCAGCTGACGCAGCTCTCTTTTCGTGACGACTAAGGAGATTTCCATGGCCTTGCGGACTTCTTCGTTAGCCTTGAGCTTCGTGTCTGCGGATTTAAGAATCTCCTCAGTGTTCAGGATATTTTCCTCCGGAATATCGAAGTATTTAATGATGCTTCTTCTTTCTTCGAGCTGTCTGTCGAGCTCCTGCTTCTCCTCTCTCTTGTGTGAAAGTGAACTTTCGGTCAGAGTGTGATGCTTCTTCTCCTCATCGAGCCTGTGGGAAAGCAAATCCAGTTCCTTTTTGGCGCTGTCCTTTTCTTTAATGATATCCTTCTTTTTCTGTTCAGCCTCTTTCAGGCGCTCCTCACCTGAGAGCTTCGCATCAGTTAAAAGGCCCTCCTCGTAGACACCAAGGATATTCCTGGTAAAGCCAGTCTTATACCTGTCATTGAAACGGTCCTCGGCATCATCAAAAGCAGAGATTTTCTGATTTAAAGCACCGAGCTCGATAGCAGCCTGCTGCTTTGAGGCCTCCTTCTCACTCAGTTCCTTCTTATACCCAGAAATCTCCTCCTCAGTCTTTTTTATATCCTGCTCAATGTGAGCTGTTCTATGCTTTACATCATCAAGCTTATCACCGAAATACTTAGACAGTCTTGAACCGATTTTCTCACGCTCTGGCTTTAAATCCTTATTTTTCTCCCGCTGGATATTAAGTCTCTCCTCAGTATTCCTGAGGTCTCTTACAATCTCATTCAGGTCGTCCTGCTGACCGGCACAGATATAGAGATTGTGATTTTTCTCAGTCTCCTGTCTTTCCTTTTCTATATCCTCATAATCAGCATTTAATTCGTCATGCTTTATCTGATTCTCCTCAATCTCGTCCTCCGTCGCATAGATATCCGAGGAATACTTCTGATGATTTAAGTATCTGACATCGTCATTTCGCTTATCCCTGTCATCCTCAAGAGATGAGATCTCCTGATTTTTATCAGAGAGAAGTTCTGATAGGGTATCACGAAATGCCGCAATCTCATTTTTCTTTGCATCCATCTCTCCCTCAGCATTAAAGTACTCCTCGCCAAGAGATTTAACGCCCTCAGTCTCCTGCTTGAAGACCTCGATAGCTTCCTTCTTTTGAATCTTCGACTGGTTATCCTTGTACGACCTCACATATTTGGCGGTCAGCACACGGAATTCCTTCATCGAATCGTTTGTCCTGTTATGCTTTTTCTCAATCGTATCGAGAAGCCATTTCTCAACGAGCCCCTCCTCATTTTTGCAGTCGCTGAAGAGATTTGAAAGTCCCGATTCCTCGAGGTTTATCTTGTGGATTATAGCCTCCCACTCTCTGTAAAAAATATCGTACTCCTCTAATTTCGAGAAATACTGCTTTGACTGGGTACTCTGATTCAGATCATAATAGAAAAAATCAACGCCCGAGTCCTTTTTCCAGGTATCAAAGAGCTGTCTGCTCTGTATGTATCCTTTTACGACCTCACCCTTTGAAGTCTTTTCTGCAAGGGGTATATGCGCGATATCGAGATTCGATTCTCCGTCATACTCTGTGATAAACCCAATAGTATCTAGGTCAAAAGGCGAATCAGTATCCTGGTTTCTCCTGACCATCATGCCGGTCAGCACATACCCGCCGCCACCGTCGAGCTTCCATTCGACAAGAATAAATGATGGCTTTGAGGTATTGAAATACGAAGAAAATGCCCTGTCCTTCAAATCTCTGTATCTCTTGTGCACGAATGGTGCTATCATCATCTGCACCAGGACAGTCTTACCTCCTCCATTCCTAAGAGAAAGCAGAGTATTCTCGCCGTTCAGGTCAAAGGTCTCATCACCTATCTGAATTGCATCATGATTGTATTTTAGATTAATAATCCTGACACGGTTTATCCTGCTCATTTATTTTTCTCCCTTGTAGTTTTCTTCGTTTTATAAGACTGTGGGTCGTCCAATTCATTAAAGACAGCTAGTACTCTCTGGTAGTTGTTTTTATTCAGCAGATTCCAGTCCATGAAATGGTCCATCTTCTTTGTAGTCTTTATCATATCGTCCTGCTCTATATACTCGATAAGCCCCTGTCTCTCGAGAAATTTCAGAATATAGTACAGAAATCCCTCTTTCGTAGTCCTTGCCCTCGAGCCTCTCTCATCTGACTTAAGCTTCTCATAAGCCTCCGCGATATTCGTAAAGGCAATCCCACTCTCCTCCTGTCTCTCTTCATCGTATCTCTCGACACCCTCCTTAAGTCTCTCAGAAATAGTATTCTGCAGCTCTCCTGCCCTGATAAAATCTCTGGTGTGAGCAGTAACACCCTGCCCGTCATAGAACATCGTAAGGAGAGTCAGGATTGCGAACTGGCTCAGATAATAGTCCCTGTCAGTCGCATCAGATCTGCACAGCTCCCTCTTAAGCTGTGCCTTCGAATACCCCAAGAAGCTGTTGTCCTCTCTTGGGATCAGATAGATAGTATCGCCGTACTGCTCTATATCAGCGTCTAAGGCATCTCCCTGAGATTTAGTCAGGCTCTGCACGGCCTCGCTTGTAGTATATGCATCAAACAGATCCGCAGACTCATCCTCACTCAGCTCATGATTTTCCAAGAGGCAGGCAAAAATCTCCTGACTTTTTCTTATATCATCGTATTCAAATGCCATTTATCTGTCCTCCCATCTGACACGGATCAGCACATTCGAGCAGCAGATATCCCTGCCACTGTCCTCATCATCCGAAGGATGTGAGCTCAGGTCAGGAATATCAGTAAACACCGCGGTGCTGCCGTCATCTATTTTTAGAGCCTCTACCATAAAAATTTTTCTGTCCCTCACCGAATCAGCGATCTCAAGCACCGTCTCAGTCAGTGAAAAGGAAGAGGGCTCCTCCTGAATATTTTCCTTCCTCTCCTTATCTAACTGCTCTATATCCATAACCCTGCTGTTTAACAGGTCGACCATTATCTCCTTGAATTTATCGACATCCGGAATCATCGCCTTTTTTAATTTCAGGTCAGACCTGCATTTCTCCTCAAGCTCCTTTAAGGTTATGCTTCCGGCGACG
>SAMEA3663178__coassemble_590_pt1 | contig 9392 bp, 13 predicted proteins | sample SAMEA3663178__metabat2_low_PE_006 | metagenome-assembled genome bin SAMEA3663178 (sample SAMEA3663178) | pig gut metagenome | biome: pig gut; feature: pig-associated habitat; material: faeces | place: Denmark | collected 2012
GACTCCGACGGGAATTGAACCCGTGTTACCGCCGTGAAAGGGCGATGTCTTAACCGCTTGACCACGGAGCCATATATACGTCACCCTCAAATCGGCGACTAAAATATAATATCACAACAGGGAAGTGAATGCAAGACTTTTTTTAATTATCAGGGTGTTTATTTTTTGCCCTCAAAAATAATTTTTATTGTTCATTTTTATTCTTTACATGAAGCGGATTTTGTGAGAAAATGAGCGGTGGAAAAACTGAAAAGTTATGTATTGGAAAGGAGTTTCAATGACTTACACAACAGAAGTGCAGAATATGTGCCCTGTAGCTAAAGGCGCAAAGCATGAGCCGGCACCTATCCCAGAGGAAGGCAAATGGATACATGCAAAGAAGATTGAGGACATCTCAGGATTTACACACGGCGTAGGCTGGTGTGCTCCTCAGCAGGGTGCCTGCAAGCTCTCATTAAATATCAAGAACGGTGTTATCGAGGAAGCTCTTATCGAGACCATCGGATGCTCAGGTATGACTCATTCAGCAGCTATGGCAGCCGAGATCCTTCAGGGGAAGACCATTCTTGAGGCATTAAATACAGATCTTGTATGTGATGCTATCAATACAGCTATGAGAGAGCTCTTCCTTCAGATCGTTTACGGACGTTCACAGTCAGCATTCTCAGATGACGGACTTTCAATCGGCGCTGGACTTGAGGACCTTGGAAAGGGACTTCGTTCACAGGTTGGTACTATGTACGGCACAAAGGCTAAGGGTGTCAGATATCTCGAGATGACAGAGGGATATGTAACAGACCTTGCTCTTGACGAGAATGACGAGGTTATCGGCTATAAGTACGTTTCTCTTGGCAAAATGACCGACTTTATCAAGAAGGGCGATGATCCTAACACTGCCTGGGAGAAGGCAAAGGGTCAGTACGGACGTATTGATGATGCTGTAAAGTTTATCGATCCGCGTAAAGAGTGATTTTGGAAGGAGACGTGCAATGGCATTATTTGAAAATTATGACGCAAGAATAAAACAGATAACCGAGGCCCTGAATAAGTACGGGATCAAGGATATCGAGGAAGCAGAGAAGATCACAAAGGACGCTGGTCTTGATGTATATCATCAGGTAGAGGGCGTTCAGGGTATCTGCTTTGAGAATGCTAAGTGGGCTTACACCGTTGGCGCAGCTATCGCTATAAAGAAGAACTGCAGAAGAGCAGCTGACGCAGCAGCAGCTATCGGAGAGGGACTTCAGTCTTTCTGTATCCCTGGATCAGTTGCTGATCACCGTAAGGTTGGTCTTGGACATGGTAACCTCGGCAAGATGCTCCTCGAGGAGGAGACAGAGTGCTTCTGCTTCCTTGCAGGACATGAGTCATTCGCAGCAGCTGAGGGTGCCATTGGTATCGCTACTATGGCAAACAAGGTTCGTAAGAAGCCTCTCCGTGTTATCCTTAACGGACTTGGAAAGGATGCCGCTCAGATCATCTCACGTATCAATGGCTTCACTTTCGTAGAGACACAGTACGACTACAAGAACGCAAAGCTCAACATCATTTCAGAAACTCCTTATTCAAAGGGTGTCAGAGCTTCAGTTAAGTGCTATGGTGCCGATGATGTTCAGGAAGGTGTTGCTATCATGTGGCATGAGAATGTTGGTGTTTCTATCACAGGAAACTCAACAAACCCTACTCGTTTCCAGCACCCGGTAGCAGGTACATATAAGAAGGAGAGAATTGAGGCTGGTAAGCCATACTTCTCAGTTGCTTCAGGCGGTGGTACAGGACGTACACTTCACCCGGATAACATGGCTGCAGGTCCTGCTTCATATGGTATGACAGATACTATGGGCCGTATGCATTCAGACGCTCAGTTCGCTGGTTCTTCGTCAGTTCCTGCTCATGTAGAGATGATGGGTCTTATCGGAATGGGTAACAACCCTATGGTAGGTGCTACTGTTGCAGTAGCAGTTTCTGTAGAGGAAGCAGCCAAGGCTGGTAAGTTCTGATCTAAGGATTTATAATACAGACTTTTTTCAGGTCCCCTGTGATTTTCACAGGGGGCTTTTTTTCTTGAAAAAATAAGGTCCAGGGGAGAATTACGATAAAAAATATCCAAAAACGGTTAAAAATGTGTGCAGAGAGAGCAAAATAGTTCAAAAATGAACTGAAAAAGACAAAAATAACAAATTACAGATGAGTGTGGGATTCCACACATTTCTGCAAGGTCACGCTGTGAAAGATTAAGGTTATGGCGTTGATCGATCATGGCACTGACTATTTTAGCTCTTTCTTCGATTTCTTCAATGTCTTTTCCAATTTCTGGATTTGTCCCGCGAACATGATTTTTGTAATCATTCCATGTAGCCATTTTTCAACACCCGCTACAACGAGAAAGTATATATTGTTCTTGTGTAGTGGGTGTTTTTTTGATAGAAACAATAATATTGACACCGTATATGGTGTCATGCTATAATAACATAGAAAGGAAGGAGGACAGATGTCTAAGTGGGACAAGCTTATCACAAGATTATATTCTTTAGACCCGGACTTGCGATATGAAGAATTAAAGAAGATACTGGAGCGGTATGGTTATGTCGCAAAAGAAACCAGTGGAGGAAGCAGTCATATTACATTTCGTAAGCCGGACAGGCAGATTGTAATCACTATTCCGCGTCATAATCCAGTTAAGAAAGAATATGTCAGACTTGTTCGTGATATAGTAGAAATGGAGGAGAAAAACTCATGAAGGATTTAAATTACTATATGAATCAGGATTATCGTATGGAAATATACGAAGATCATGAAGAAGGCGGTTACACAGTAGCATTTCCAGAACTTCGTGGTTGCCTTACTTGTGGTGATACTCTTGAACAGGCAATAGAAAATGCCCAGGATGCTAAACGTTGCTGGATCGAGGCAGCACTTGAAGAAGGAATTAAGATTCCAGAGCCTAAGAACAGTGAAGATTATTCAGGACAGTTCAAGCTTCGGATTCCTAAAGCACTTCATAAAACCCTGATTGAACAATCTGCAGCGGAAGGTGTCAGTATGAACCAGTACTGTGTTTATCTTTTAGCAAAAGGTGTTATGGGATAATTACTGCATTTCACTCCCTTTTTACAGCATCTTACTCCCATTATGATTTTTTCGGGACCTTCTGTGTTATTATTGACACAGGAGGATTTTTTTATGCTTAGAATTGCAATCTGTGATGACAGTGAAGCTTCAAGAAAAGATGTAGTGAATCACCTGATGGATTATTCAGTGAAGAATAATTTTGATTATACAGTTGATGAGTATGGATCAGGGGAGAGTCTTATCAGGTCAGGAATCAGATACGACCTGATATTTATGGATTACCAGTTTGAGGAGGGCGGATGTGACGGGATTGAGATCTCAAAGAAGCTCCGGGAAAAAGGTGATGATGCAGTGATCATTTTTCTCTCAGCCTATCCTGAGGCAGTATATGATTCATTTGATGTTAATGCATTTAGTTTTCTTATAAAGCCTGTAAACAAAACGAGAGGATAAGGATAACGAACTATATCAGCGGGATGGCTCAGGACAAGATCGTTATCTTCGCCACCCACGTGATCTCTGACATCGAATTCTTCGCCGATCGGATCATACTCCTGAAGCATGGAAGGCTGGTAAAAGCCGCACCAACGACTGAGCTTCAGGAGAGCATCACTGGAAAAGTATACGAGGGCATAATTTCGAAGGAAGATGCTGAGAAACTGAACAGCTCCGATGCCCTTGTATCAAATATGCACTACTCCGGAAACAAAGTAAAGGTCCGCATAATCTCTGAGGACAACAACCTGTCCGAAGAGTGGAAGCGGGTAGAGCCGGAGCTTTCAGATGTCTATCTGTATTATGAGCAGGAGAATGAATGAGGACATACCTGGATACAAGTATTACATGGCTAATGGGGAGAGCAGTGAAAAATACACAATGTACCCATAAACAGAGAAGCATTTAGGCATATTTTGAACCTTTCTCGAAAGACATAGCCAAAGGACCTGCTTTAGCTACATGCTTCCATAAGCCATCGATTTCTTCTGAAGAATATCCCACAATTTTTGTAAAACTGCCGCACGGATAATCGCATTGTGCTGATTTAAAATCTGTTCCTGATTCGTTTGGCTGTTCAAAATAAATAGTAATATATTCTGAGCCACTTTTTTTCTCTTTTATATCTGAATATGTAATCTCTAAGCCATTATCAAATGATAAAAATGGATGATGTTCCATAATGCTCACCTGACCTTTCTTTAAATATTGTTGTATCAATTATAAAACATATTCTGAATGTTTTCCAGTCAGGATTCAAAGGGCTGGATGTTTTGATTTTTGATAGCAGTGATAATGGATTAGACTCTTTATTGCTTTATATTAATTTAACTTGAAAAACAGCAAATGTTATGTTAGACTAATTTTTGACAGAAAGAAAACTCCTGATTTTTCAGAGGAGGATAATTACTTCTTATTTTTCAAAGGAGGATAATATTAATGGAATTACAGGAAATTGTTGACGTAAAGGGTAGAGAAATCCTTGATTCAAGAGGTAATCCGACAGTTGAGGCTGAGGTTACTCTTGCTGACGGTACTGTTGGCCGTGGCGCTTCACCTTCAGGTGCTTCAACAGGACAGTTCGAGGCTCTTGAAATGCGTGATGGCGGAAAGCGTTACATGGGCAAGGGCGTTTGCGATGCAGTAGGTCATGTCAACAATGAGATCAGAAATGCCGTTATCGGAATCGACGCCACAGACACATACGCTGTAGACAAGGCAATGCTCGATGCAGACGGCACAGAGAACAAAGAGAAGCTCGGCGCTAACGCAATCCTTGCTGTATCAATCGCAGCAGCTCGTGCAGCATCACTTTCACTCGAGATCCCTCTTTTCAGATTCCTCGGTGGTTCACAGGGCAATAACCTGCCGGTTCCAATGATGAATATTCTTAATGGCGGAGCTCATGCGGCCAACAATATCGACGCACAGGAGTTCATGATCATGCCGGTAGGCGCTCCTTCATTCAAGGAAGCACTCAGATGGTGCGCAGAGGTCTTCCACAACCTTCAGGCACTTCTCAAGGCTGACGGCCATGCAACAGCAGTAGGTGATGAGGGTGGTTTCGCTCCTAACCTCGACAGTGATGAGGAAGCTATCCGGTATATCGTCAAGGCAGTTGAGAAGGCTGGTTACAAGCCGGGCGTAGATTTCAAGATCGCAATGGATGTTGCATCTTCAGAATGGAAAGGCAAGAAGAAGGGTGAGTATCATCTTCCGAAGGCCAATGTCGATTACACTACAGATGAGCTCATCAAGCATTGGGCAGAGCTTGTTGACAAATATCCTATCATTTCTATCGAGGATCCTCTCGATGAGGAAGACTGGGAAGGCTGGGCAAAGATCACCAAGGAGCTTGGTGACAAGGTACAGCTCGTAGGCGACGATCTCTTCGTTACAAATGTTAAGAGACTGCAGAAGGGTATTGACCTTGGCGCTGGAAATGCTATACTTATAAAGTTGAATCAGATCGGTTCTGTTTCCGAGACGCTCGACGCGATAAAGCTTGCTCACGACAACGGCTACGCTACGATCGTTTCCCACAGATCTGGTGAGACTGAGGATACGACTATCGCTGATCTTGCTGTAGCTATGAACTCAAAGCAGATCAAGACCGGAGCTCCGAGCAGATCAGAGCGTGTGGCAAAGTACAACCAGCTTCTCCGTATCGAGGAAGAGCTTGGCGGCAGCGCTGTTTATCCTGGCCCAAAGGCTTTTAACGTTCAGAGATAAGCAGGTTAACTGAATAAACAGAGTACGCGAGAGTGCACGAAGGGGCACACCACCTTGGGTGTGAATGCTTCCTTCGTGTACTCTTTTTTACGCGTATTAAATGAGCGATGCTGTATCTGTCATACTATGCCGAAGCAAGCTTGCTTGCAAAAGGCATAGTATGACAGATACAATAGCGCGAACGCGCGAATGAGCACGGAGCGAAGCGGAGTGCGAATTCAGCATCGCTCATAGCGGAGGTCAGAATCGGCAAACTAGCCAAACGCAAGCTTGCGTTCAGAAAAGGAGGTGCGAATGCAGATAAACGGTGAAAAGTGTACGCCTGACGGCAGGTCGGTAATGCAGATTATCGAGGATATGGGTCTTAAAAAGGAGATGGTGGCTGTAGAGCTGAATGAAAAGATCCTTCCGAAGGATGAGTTTGAAAAATACGTGCCGGGAGAGGAGGATGTAGTGGAAATAGTGCAGTTTATGGGAGGCGGAGCCTTCTGAAGAAGAAAAGCTGTCCATAAAATTATACGTTTAAAGGACTGCAGGAAAAGTTACAAAGAAGAAAAGTGTAGTAGAAAGGTTATTATGAGCGATACATTTACTTTAGGAAACAAAGAGTTTAATTCAAGATTTATTTTAGGCTCCGGAAAATATTCTGTTGAATTGATAAAGGCCGCGGTAGAGGAGGCAGGTGCTGAGATCATCACCTGTTCTGTAAGACGCGCGAATACACAGAAGCATGAGAATATCCTCGAGTACATCCCGGATAATGTTACGCTTCTTCCGAATACGTCAGGAGCAAGGAATGCCGAGGAGGCTGTAAGGATAGCACATCTGTCAAGGGAACTTGGCTGCGGTGATTTTGTCAAGATTGAGATAATGGGCGATACCAAGTATCTGCTGCCGGATAACAATGAGACTGTAAAGGCGACTGAGATGCTTTCAAAGGAGGGCTTTGTGGTGCTTCCGTATATGTACCCGGATCTGTATGCCGCAAGGGCTTTAAGGGACGCCGGAGCAGCTGCCATCATGCCGCTGGCTTCGCCGATTGGCTCAAACAGGGGACTTTCTACAAAGGAGTTTATCCAGATCCTTATCGATGAGATCGACCTTCCTATTATCGTAGATGCTGGTATCGGCAAGCCGTCTGAGGCCTGCGCCGCTATGGAGATGGGCGCCGCTGCCGTTATGTGCAACACAGCCATCGCTACTGCCGGAAATGTAGAGCAGATGGCAAGCGCCTTTGGTGATGCCATAAGAGCCGGAAGAAAGGCTTATCTGGCAGGAACCGGCCGTGTGCTCGAGCGTGGCGCCGAGGCGTCAGATCCGCTGCTGGGATTCCTTAGGTAATGGCGTTTGACATAGAATAGAGGTTAATAATGGAAGGTAAGAAAAATCAGTTTTTTGTAGATGGAAAGCAGCTGAGCGATGCGGCCCTCAGGAGAAAGCACGAGCTTGAGTCGGATCCGTCGAGCCGTACTGACTACATGAAGTTTATGCCGGGGATGGACCAGATAGATCCGACGATCCGCAATACTGTCATAAACGAGATGAATAATTATGACTACAATAAATACACAGATATGGATGTAAGACGTGCTCTGCACAAGAGAGTTATCGATGTCGAGGACTTCAAGGCGCTGCTTTCGCCAGCAGCCTTTCCGCATCTGAATGAGATGGCGGAGAGAGCACACTATGAGACAGGAAAGCATTTCGGAAATACAGTTTACCTGTTCACACCGCTCTATATAGCTAACTACTGTGAGAATTACTGCATTTACTGTGGCTTCAACTGCTACAACGATATTCACAGAAAGCAGCTCGATAAGGATGAGATAAGACACGAGATGGAGGTCATCGCGAAGACCGGTATCGAGGAGATTCTGATCCTCACAGGTGAGAGCAAAAAGAAGAGCTCAATCGAGTACATCGGCGAGGCCTGTAAGCTCGCGAAGGAGTATTTCAGGAACGTAAGCCTTGAGGTATATCCTGCAAATATCGATACCTACAAGTATTGGCACGAGTGCGGAGCCGACTACGTAACAGTTTTCCAGGAGACCTACGACTCGAAAAAATACGAGACACTTCACCTGTTAGGACACAAGAGAATTTTCCCATACAGATTTGAGTCCCAGGAGAGGGCAATCCTCGGCGGCATGAGAGGCGTCGGATTCTCAGCTCTCCTCGGACTCTCTGATTTCAGAAAGGATGCTCTTGCAACAGGACTCCACGTGTACTACCTGCAGAGAAAGTACCCATGGGTTGAGTATTCACTTTCCTGCCCGCGTCTTCGCCCGATCATAAATAATGAAAAAATAAACCCTCTCGATGTAGGCGAGGCACAGCTGACACAGATCCTCTGCGCTTACAGAATGTTCCTGCCGTATGCAGGCATCGTCGTAAGCTCCCGTGAGACCAGGCGATTCAGAAACGGCATTGTAAAAGTAGCCGCTACGAAGGTGTCTGCTGGAGTTTCTACTGGTATCGGTGACCACGAGGCAAAATACACGCACACTGAAGAAGTGGATACAGGTGATGAGCAGTTCGAGATCGCAGATACCCGTTCCTTTGACTCTATGTATTCGGATATGGAGAAGGAGGGCATGCAGCCTGTAACAAACGATTATCTCTACGTGGGCTGAAAATCGTTGAGCAAAGATCTGTGATGTGTTATGATATCAGAGTTAAAAACGTGATATGATGATCTGCCATGAGTTCCATTGAATAGTTGTTTCTACTATTAAGAACCCATGGCAGAGATATTTTTTCAGGTGATTTTATGAAAGTATTATGCTTCACAGATCATACTCTTCTTCCTGATGGCAAAATCGAGGACCTGGCATACAGAGTCTGGAAGGCTCCTTTTATCGAAGCTGTCGGTAAGATTGCAGACGAGCACCCGGAAGGCATTATAATCCGTGAGAAGCTGCTGTCGGGTATTGACTATACGGACCTCTACATAGATATTAAAAAGCGGGTAGGTTCAGGAAAAACCAGGCTTATCTGGCATGATCACTATGAGGCTCTTACGCTTTTTCTCAAATATCATCCTTCTGAAGAATGGCCGGATGAACTGTTTTTTTCAAGAAGAGAAGCAGGCGGCATGTCAATAGTGGATTTTAGAAAAATTCAGCTGAAGTATGGCATGACTGTCCACGATGTTAATGAGTTAGCGGACGCAAAGCGTGAGAAGGTTCCGTTCATCTGCGCCAGCAATATTTTTGAGACAAGCTGCAAGCCTGGTGTGAAGCCGAGAGGACTTGATTTTTTACGTGAGACAGCAAAGGAGTTTGGCGGTCCTGTCTATGCACTCGGCGGCATAAACACTTCAAATGCAGCATCCTGCATTGAGGCGGGAGCAGACGGTGTGGCAGTCAGGTCATTGTGCATGAAAGAGAATCTTTCAGATTTGCGTGAAATTATTGCTATGTAGAAAGACAGCGTTTATTTTTCCTTGCACTAAAGAGAAGAATAAAGTATAATAGTTCAGATGGTTCGCGTTAAGGGCCACAGATTTTTCTAAGGAGATTATTTTTCATGAGTCAGGCAAAAGTAGAAGAGCATAAAGAGGAGAAGCTTCACAGAAAAGAGATAGTAAAGAA
>SAMEA3663178__coassemble_594_pt1 | contig 9317 bp, 8 predicted proteins | sample SAMEA3663178__metabat2_low_PE_006 | metagenome-assembled genome bin SAMEA3663178 (sample SAMEA3663178) | pig gut metagenome | biome: pig gut; feature: pig-associated habitat; material: faeces | place: Denmark | collected 2012
ACAGACTGACAGCATGCCCGTCATACTCAAAAAAGCGGCCCTCTATGAGGGCCGCCTGGCGTTTATTTTTCAGAGAGAAAAATATCTTTGGGTTTTACTGGTATTTCGATGCATTGCCTTTTTTTATTGCCTGGACTACTTCCTGATAGGCTGGGTCACTTGACTTAGGGAATGCGCAGTAATACCCTAAAATAGCGCCTGTATCCGGATCCATATGAATGGTCCATATCAAAGCAACACGATCTCCGAGCTTTATTCCATCACTTACTGCCGTGTTCACCGTCCAGTTCGACAAATCAGTGTCTTCATAATAATGATAGCTGCCAGCGCCATCTACTATCCAGCGTCTATCATTATCGCGGTACTTGAAATTCAAGATTCCGTCCTCTGCATCCGCAAAATATGTATATGTAACCGTACTATAGCCATGATCTACTGACTGCTTATTTGCTTTGAGATTTTCTTTTTCTTCAGCATACGTAGCATATGCCACTTCTGCTGCTGTAGCTGCTTCCTTGGCATTTGCCTTATTTTTGGACAATCTCGCTCTCCTCACGTAGCCGAAGTATGCCGGTGCGAAGAGCGCGACCAAAATCCCAATTATTGCTATGACAATTACCAGTTCTAAAAGGGTGAAGCCTTTATTTTTCTCTCTCATAGAAAAAGCCTTTTGAGTTCAAGACTATTAGAAATCTGTGAAGTTCTTGTCGGTCTTTCCGTCTACTTTCAAGAATGCGCCCATTCCTTCCTTCTTGTCGTGGGTGTCGTTTACGACGCCGAAGAGGTTTGCCTCGAGCTCGACTGCGTTCTTGATGTCCATATCGTAGCCGTTGTTGATGGCTGCCTTTGCGACTGAAATGGCGTAAGATGCGTTTGCCTCGATCTTTTCTGCCATTGCCTTGCAGGTCGGCATAAGCTCTTCCTTTGGTACGACTTTATTTACAAGGCCGATTCTGTATGCTTCGTCTGCCTTGATATTCTCACAGGTGAAGATCATCTCTTTTGCTCTGCCCATTCCTACGAGTCTTGCAAGTCTCTGTGTGCCGCCGAATCCTGGGATGATTCCGAGTCCGCACTCTGGCTGTCCAAAGATTGCGTTCTCTGATGCGATTCTGATATCGCAGGCCATTGAGATCTCACAGCCGCCGCCAAGTGCAAAGCCGTTTACTGCTGCGATGGTTACCTGTCGCATATTCATAAGCTTAAAGAATGGTACTGATGCCTTCATGCCGAACTTTCTTGCTGCTGGTGCATCAAATCCGTACATCTCTGAGATGTCTGCGCCTGCTACGAATGAACGGTATGGATCGTCGCCGCCGAGCTTCTTATTAAAGCATGGGCCGCCTGTAAGGATTAAGACCTTGATGTCGTCATTTGCTTCGATCTCTGTGAGTGCTTCGTTTAACTCGTCGATTGTCTCTGAGTTCAATGCGTTGAGTGCCTTTGGTCTGCAGATAGAAAGTACTGCTGTTGCGCCATCCTGCTCGATTTTCAGATTCTTGTAATCAGCCATTTTTTCCTCCATTTAATCATTTATGCTACTTTTTCAGTCACAGTAACCCGTGACTTTACAACTATTTCAATGATACGAGTCTGTTAAAAATTTGTCAAGGTTTAGTTGAACCCGATAAACTTCTGCGACAGATGGTAGAAAAAGACGCCGAGGCGGCGGCCAAATCTGCCCTTCAAACGCATCGCGAAGCCAAGGACTCCGTAGCGGAGCTGGTGGTAAGTCCGGATGTCGCGATTTTTTATATAAAGCCAGAGATCCTCGATCTTCTTGTAGTTCTCCGGGTCATTGGACAGGTAGCCTATCGAGGTCGATACTACTGTCACGGTCTCCAGGTATGAAAGCAGGTACCTGCGCAGATGCGGCTCCTTTACCTGCCACGGATCGACCGCGTCTATCATCATGTAATTGACACGCAGCTGCTGGTCGATTCTCTTTATCATCGTCTGCTCGGCCACCGACTGGCCCTCGCGGCCGATGTAGTAGCGGTAGAACTCGACATTCATGTAGTAAATCGTCTTCACGTGAACGAGTGGAATATACACATACAGATTATCTACATAAAATGTATGCTTCGGAAGCTTGAGTCCGCAATCGCGCAAAAGCTGTGTGCGGTAGATTACAGAATGCATCAGTATCGAGAAGCCCTTGATGTTATGCTTCATGCCGTCCCAGCCGATTATCTCGTCTTCCGGAAAAAGCGGCGACAGGAGCATTCTTCTCTCATGTCCTGTCGAAAGCTTCTCGTAGACGAAGTTTGACAGATGCATGTCGACCGGCTCTTTCATTTTTGCAAATTCACGGAGCTTTGCCAGGATCTTCATGTAAGCATCCCTGTCAACCCAGTCGTCAGAGTCCACGACCTTGAAGTATACGCCTGTAGCCTCGCGGATACCTGTATTTACTGCCTCGCCGTGTCCGCCGTTTTCCTGGTGGATGGCACGCACGATATTCGGATACGCCTGCGCGTACGAATCTGCGAGCTCACCTGTCCTGTCCGTCGAGCCATCGTCAACAATTATTATTTCTACATCATCGCCACCTGGAAGCAGCGAATCGATGCATTTTCTCATGAATGTGTATGAATTATAACACGGTACACAGAAGCTCAATATCTTCATTCTTTCTCTTTCCTCACAAAAATACTGGTCACATCATCTTCCTCTTCTTCAGCACCGCAAGCGTTATGATGCTTGCCGCGAGCGTGATAAGACACAGGATCAGAAAACCGAACGGCGTATGTGAAAACGGCATCCAGCGGGAGTCGACATTCATGCCCCAGAGGCCGCCGATGATAGTCGGGACGGAGAGCACGATTGTGACAGCAGCCAAGTACTTCATCGCCACATTCAGACGGTTATTGATCACTGTGCTCATCAGCTCACGGGTTCCGTTGATGATGTCACGATAGATGGAAGTCATCTCTATAGCCTGCTTTGTCTCGACAATGACATCCTCAAGAATCTCCTCATCCTCGTCGTACTGCTTGATCTTCGAATAGCGGGTCAGGCGGTCGATAACAAGATTATTTGCACGTAGCGACGTCGCGAAGTAAACAAGGTTGCTCTCGAGCTCATGAAGGTCGATCAGGTCGGAATCCTCCATGTCATCGCTTACTTTTTCCTCGATTTCAGTGCGCTGTCTGTCGATGGTACGCAGCAGCGACTGGTAGACCATGCTCGTGTTGTAGAGAATCTGGTACGTAAAGCGCATCTGCTTTTTCGTAGAAAATTCCTTGACGTGATGGTCGATAAATGACCGGAGGACCGAAGTCTCCTCTCCGCAGACCGTAATGATCACGTCGTCCCGCAGAAGGATACCGAGCGGGATGGTCGTGTAGGTGTGTCGGTCGTTACGTTCCTCAGCCGTAGGAATGTCGACGAGAATCAGCGTGTAGCCGTCCTCGACCGAAATTCGTGAGCTCTCCTCTTCATCGAGTGCGGCGCGCACATCGACAATATCCATATCAAAATCACCGGCTACCTGCTCGCACTCGTCCGTCGTCGGCGCGGTAAGCTTTATCCAGCAGCCCGGTTCAAAACGCTCCGTCTCGTGAATGACAGAGTCGTCTGTCCTGTAAATATCCAGCATAGTGACTTATCCTCCATCTAAAAATCACCTGGTTTCTGCATGCCGCTCGATAATGATCTCCTGATTCCATGGATTAGTCACCTGCCTTTCAGTTCTCTGACATGGCCTTCAGTATTTTTACAAATCTCTTCCTGTCAAAAATAACCGGTACCGGGTAGTATGGGTTTGCTTCCTTGTACGCCCAGGCCGCGATTTTCGGGATGTCCTTCTGTGCTATCGGAAGATGTTTCGGGATTCCCATGTCCTCGTTCATGTCCTCGATGGCCTTGATAAAGCCTACTGCTCTCTCGGCTCGCGTGCCATCCTTTTCGATGTCACAGACCGACGCGAGCTTTGCCAGCTCCGGCATGACTGCTGCCCCATACTCCTTTAATACATAAGGAAGTGCGACCGCATTTATGAGTCCGTGCGGCTCGTTTATGGCAGATCCGAGGGCGCGGGCGATCGCGTGGACATTGCCAAGTCCGCTGGCTTCTACTGCTGTTCCGGCTGTGTAAGATGCGATCAGCATCTCTTCTCTCGCCTGCAGGTCCTCGCCGTCATCATAGGCCTTTGGAAGCGCATCCATTATGGCCTCGACCGCGTCCTCGCAGTCCTCTTCGGTGTCCTCGAGATGATACGGCTTGTTCAGGTACGCCTCTATCGCGTGTGTCAGCGCGTCCATTCCGGTGTACGCAGTCTCCTCAGGCGAAAGGCTGATCAGAAGCGACGGATCCAGAGCCGCCACGTCCGGCATCAGATGCGGATCCTTGATCCCGAACTTCTGCCCTGTAGCGTTGTCGATGATGACTGCTGTCGAAGTAGTCTCGGAGCCTGTTCCTGCCGTGGTCGGGACCGCTATGAAAAATGGGGTGTCATGCCTTACATGGAGAAGGCCCCGCATTTTGAGAAGGCTCTTTCCAGGGCGCGCTATGCAGGCAGCCGCTGCTTTTGCGGCGTCTATCGCACTTCCGCCGCCGACGGCTATGATCGAATCGCATTCATTTTTGTCATAAAATGCCGCGATCTCCTCAGCCTGCGAGACGGTCGGATCATTTTTGACCCAGTGATAGACCACGTAGCCCGTCTCCCTGTCGTTGATGAACGACTCGAAAAATGTGGTCTTTGAAACCTTCGGGCCCGTGACTATAAGAGGCCTGTCGACCTCGTTTCTGTCCAGAATATCGGGTATGGAAAAAAGGGAGTCTACTCCCTCGATCTTCTCCGCGAGCTCAGTCTTTCCATGCCTGATATGGTGAGCTGCTATTTTCTGATATATTCTGCTAGTACATTCTAACGGAACGTCCATAAAAACCTTTCTATGATATCGAATAGTGACAAAATCGGCCTGTTCGTGCGCGATTCATCGGGAAATCTTCCTGTGCAGACCTGCGCAAAAGAATAAAGCCAACTGTGTTATTTTAACACAGCTGACTGAAAAAATAAACATTTTGTTATCTGGTCAGATCAGTATTTCTGATTGTGTTTCTTACAGAAAGCACTCTTGACGGCGATACTGAAAGCTCGTCGACTCCCATGCGAAGGAAGGTCTCGGTGAGTGTCGTGTCTGCTCCGAGCTCTCCGCAGATGCCTACCCAGGCACCGCCCTTGTGGCCGTTCTTTATCGTGTACTCGATCTCGCGAAGGACTGCCGGATGATGAGTATCAGCAAAATCCTCAAGGTTCGGGTTCTGTCTGTCGCAGGCGAGGGTGTACTGTGTCAGGTCGTTCGTTCCGATGGAGAAGAAATCAACCTCCTTCGCAAGCTCTTCTGACATCCAGACGGCTGCCGGTGTCTCTATCATAACGCCGATCTCGCAGTCCTTGTATGGAAGCTGCTCCTCGTCAAGCTCTTCCTTCACCTCTGCGATGATCTCTTTTATTTTTTTCACTTCGGCGACCGAAATGATCATCGGGAACATGATTGAAATGTTGCCATAATAGCTCGCTCTGTAGAGGGCGCGCAGCTGTGTTTTAAAAATATCCGGTCTCTTCAGACAGATTCTTATCGCGCGAAATCCCATCGCCGGGTTGTCCTCGTGGTCGAGATGGAAATAGTCGACCTGCTTGTCGGCGCCGATATCGAGAGTTCTGATCACGACCTTCTTGCCAGCCATATTCTCGGCGACTGTCTTGTAGGCCTTGAACTGGTCCTCCTCACTCGGATAGTCATCGCATCCCAGGTAAAGGAACTCACTCCTGAAAAGTCCGATTCCGCCGGCATCGTTTGCGAGCACGTCTGCGACATCCTTTACTGAGCCGATGTTTGCAAAGACATTGATTTCATGGCCGTCCTTTGTGATGTTCGGCTTGCCCTTGAGCTCCTGCAGGAGGCGCTGCTTCTCCTCTTCCTTTGCTTTTTTCTGCTGATACTCCGCGAGCACGTCGTCGTCCGGGTCTATGATGAAGCGGCCCTCGTATCCGTCGACGATTCCCATGTGACCCTCTACTCCATCCTCGGAAAAATCAACGCCTATCAGCGCTGGGATATTCATCGTTCTTGCAAGGATTGCCGTGTGTGAATTGGTCGAGCCAAATCTGGTTACAAATGAGAGCACGAGCGACTTGTCGAGCTGTACTGTCTCTGATGGCGCGAGGTCATCTGCTAAAAGTATCGACGGCTCTGTTGCGGTAAATCCACTGGCTCCTGCGCCACTCAGGATTCCGACCACCCGGTTTGAGATGTCCTTTACGTCGGCTGCCCTGCCGCGCATGTAGTCATCGTCCATATTTGCGAACATCTCTGAAAAATTATCGCCGGTCGTTGCTACTGCGAACTCTGCGTTAACATTCTGAGTACGGATGATATTCTCTACTGATTCCTGGTAATCGAGGTCGTCAAGCATCATCTGGTGTACCTCGAATACGGCTGCGTTTGCTTCGCCGACTTCCTTCAGTGCCTTGTCATGAAGCTTCTGCAGCTGCTCCTTTGCATCGTCAGATGCCTTGTGATATCTCTGCACCTCAGCCTCGACGTCGGTTACTTTTTCACGCTTGACGACTGAATCTTTTCTTCTATATATGGTGATCCGCCCGATGGCGATGCCGCCAAAGACCGGCTTTCCGCTGTATTCCTTCTGCACGTTGTACCTCCTCAAATTCTGGGGTTGCGGTTTTGCAAGCTTAAGTGTTTTCTGCCTGCTGCGCGTTACGCATTTCCCCATAAGAGCATAAAAACCGGGCGGCGTGGGCCGTCCGGTCGGTCATTTTTACAGGTTCTCTTTAAGGAACTTCTCGAGGCCTTCAGCTGCCTCGTCCTCTTTGTCTCCGTCACAGGTTACCGTGATTTCCATGCCCTGCTTAACGCCAAGACTCATTACTCCGAGGATTCTCTTCGCGTCTGCTTCCTTGCCGTCCTTTGAAATGGTAACTTTGCATGGGAATGCTGCTGCGGCCTTTACGAAAAGTCCGGCTGGTCTTGCATGAATTCCCTGTGGATCTGTAATTGTGTACTTGAATTCTTTCATCGTGTATTTCCTCCATTTATATATTTACGAATGCTCTTGCCTCTAATTATAGCAGAAAGACAGTGTTCTGCAACAGTTTTTCCGGCTGCCTTATGACCGCGGCAGCACTGGCTTTAAGCATTTAAAGGTCTGCCTGTCGTGTGAACTGCAGGGATATCAATCCTGCTTTGAATCCTTTCTGAGTACTCCGAGCAGGATGGCGGTTACAAATGAGCCGATCAGCCATGCAAGGATGTAGAGCGGCCAGTGGCCTACGGTTGCGAATACGAAGATTCCGCCGTGAGGAGCCATCAGTGTGCATCCGAAGAGTGCTGAGAGGAGGCCGGCAACTGCTGAGCCGCAGAATGTAGCCGGGATTACGTGAACCGGGTCTGCTGCTGCGAATGGGATTGCAGCCTCAGTGATGAAGCTTGCGCCCATAACGATGTTTGACCAGAAGCCCTCTTTCTCAGTGGCGTTGAATTTCTTAGGGAAGAGCTTTGACGCGATGGCGATACCAACAGGCGGGCACATACCACCGATCATAACTGCTGCCATTGAGATGTAGCAAAGCTGAACCTTTGGATCTGACTGTGAAGCGCCCTGAGACATATACTCAGAAGCTGTTGTCAGCATGAAAGTACCGAATACGTAAGCTGCCTTGTTGATAGGGCCGCCCATATCGATAGCCATCATTCCTGCGAGGATGAGGCCTAAAAGCCATACCATTCCTGAGTTACCAAGGGCTGTAAGCATTGCAGAAAGTCCGGTGTTGATGAGTCCGATGATCGGGTTGAAGATGAAGCACATGATCACCATTACAAGGAACATACCAACTACAGGGTAGATAAGCATAGATCTGATGCCCTGTACTGCCTTTGGAAGGTTCTCGGTCTTTCTCTCGAGCCAGAGTACGATGTATCCTGCGAGGAAACCTACTGCAATACCTCCGAGGAATCCGGAAACAGTGTTTCCGCCCTGGGTAAATGCGAAGTTATCGATGAACTTCTGGAAACCGCCCATCTGGTCTGGCCAGATCTTTGCGAAGTTTGCTGCTACCGCGTTTCCGTTTGATGCGAGAAGTCCGCCGAGGAAACCTACTGCAAGTCCCGGTTTATCAGCTATCGAGTAAGCGATAAATCCTGCAAGTACCGGAACCATGAGTCCCATTGCAAGTCCGCCGACATACTTAAAGAGTGCTGAAAGCGGTACCATCGAACCGAAGTTGCTTCCGCCTGTTGCGCCGTATCCTAAAATCGTATCGATAAGGAAGGCGATTGCTGTAAGAATTCCGCCTCCGATAACGAATGGAAGCATTGCGCCAACGCCTGCCATCAGGCTGGTGTAAATCTTGTGGCCTACCGAGTCACTTGCTCCACTTGATGAGGATGACTTCTGCGCGCCTGCTGCTGCGTGGTAGATCGGAGCGTCGCCCTTGACTGCCTTCTGTACCAGTTCCTCAGGCTTTGAGATGCCCTCTGCAACTCTTGCCTGGATGAGCGGCTTTCCATCGAATCTGTCGATTGGAACCTTGGCATCAGCTGCGATCACGATGCCCTTAGCGTTTGCTATCTCTTCATCTGCAAGGACGTTCTTAGCTCCACCTGAACCTCTGGTCTCGACCTTAACCTTAATTCCGAGCTTGTCGCCGGCCTTCTCGATAGCCTCGGCTGCCATGTATGTGTGCGCAACTCCGTTAGGGCAGCTCGTTACTGCGAGAACCTCGTAGCCTGTCTCTGTCTTTGCGGCCTCTGCCTTTTGAGCCTCCTGCTCGACTCTTCCGCTCTCAGCCTTGTCGATTATCGAAAGAAACTCATCCTTTGACTTGGCGTTCTCCAGCGAGCTCACAAAATCAGGATCCATCAGAAGCTCTGAAAGTCTCGCGAGCACCTCGAGATGGACGTTGTCCTCTGTATTCGGTGCTGCTATAAGAAAAATAATATGCACCGGCTGTCCATCGAGTGCATCGTACTCTACTCCATCCGGAAGTACCATTGCTGCTAGTCCCGGCTTCTTTACCGCGTCTGACTTACAGTGTGGAATGGCGATCCCGTCGCCGATTCCTGTAGTCGACTCCTCTTCTCTGGCGAATACACCCTTCTCGTATGCCTCGCGATCCTGGATGTTCCCCTGTTTTACCATCAGAGCAACCATCTGTTTAATGACATCTGATTTGCTCTGGGCCTTTCCGTTCAGCTCAATGCTGTCCTGTGAAAGCAGATCCCTAACCCTCATATTTATACATGTGCCTTTCTTCGAAAGGCATCAAAGTGGTTATGAAACACAGCTTC
>SAMEA3663178__coassemble_620_pt1 | contig 9057 bp, 6 predicted proteins | sample SAMEA3663178__metabat2_low_PE_006 | metagenome-assembled genome bin SAMEA3663178 (sample SAMEA3663178) | pig gut metagenome | biome: pig gut; feature: pig-associated habitat; material: faeces | place: Denmark | collected 2012
CCTGCTGGCTTTTACTATCGTACTCACACTTCCGTCCTTCTCATCTCTTACCGTCTCTCCATACGGCAGGACAGAAGCCTGAAATACGCTTACATTCGGACAGAGGAGGTGAGTAGGCGAACACTTGTCTATCGCTTCCTCAGTAGTAAGAGATTCTGAGAGCGCCACTCCCTTTGCCCTGCCGTAATAGATGCTTCCACTGTCATATCTGTAGCAGCTTAGCGTGTATGTATCATTCCCTGACGTCGTCTCGCCATCCTTTGTGATAAGAAAAAATGTACTCCCGAGATCCTGCAGTGTGCCGGATTCAGAAGTGGCATTATCGTAGCGAACAGATCCGTCTGCATCTACCGTCACAGCGTTAGAGCCTACGATTCCTGTGCCGCAGTTCATGATATCAGTCTTCATCTTGCCTATCGCCGTCCTGGAATTCTCAGAAAGTGCAACTGACTTCTTCGTCTCCTTGGCCATCCCCACTCCCGCGAGAATAAAAGAGAAAATAGAGACCGTTATAAGTCCCAGTATCGCTGTGACACAGATCAGCTCGATCAGTGTGAATCCTCTGTCGTTTTCCTTCATCAGTATATCCTCTTACAGCTGCTGCTTCCTGTCAGTGCATCCGCTGTGACTTCGAACACTGTGCTTCCCTTCTGCATCGTAATCACTGCATCACTGACAGTTGAAGCACTGTCATAATCCTTAGCTGCCGAACCAAAGCTATCCGCATATGAAAAGCAGTATATCTCCCCGCTTCCCTTCCGAAATGCCACATAGAGCTTCTTATCTGCGGGAAGCGGAGTCTTGCCTGTGTCTGTCACTTTTGATACAATGCCAGAATTCATAGTAGTCGTCCTCTGGCTAATGGAGAGAGTCGATGTATACCTGCCCAGGTACTTCGTCTCTTTTACTGTTCCATTCACATACTCTCTGGCCACGAGTCTGCCGTTTGACGGATCACTCTCCACCTCCAGATAGGTTTTTTCATCCTTATCCTGCGCATAGGCCGCTGTCCTCGTATCTGCCAGCATCTGCTGAAGATCCTGTGCCTGCGATCTGACTGACTGGGTAAATATCGGGGTGATGTTTACCGAAGCTATCCCTGCCAGTATAGCTATAATCGCCGCTACTACAATCAGCTCTATCAGCGTGAATCCGCTGCTATCTGCCATTGGCTCAGTTCTTCTTCCAGTTCTCATATACCACCATCTTCCCCAGGGTCCAGTCCTCACCAGCAGAGGTGCTGCCTCCCCTGTGCTTTGATGCCCAGATATGCGACTTCGCGAGAGCATTGACACCGGCATCGTTATCGGATCTAAAGTTTCCCACAACCTCCAGCGTGCCCGAGCACATGATAAGGCCATGGAAATCATGCCCGATCCGGACGTTTCCGTCTACTACCAGGAAATTGATCTGTTCATCTCCCCACGGAAAATCTACCGTGTTATCTCCATCTAATAAGTCACCCCAGTAAGCATAGCCTGCACATTTTGACAAAATGCTTGAATTAGTCGCCTCAGTAAACTCATCCACCACTCCTACTATGCTCTGCCTTTCAGACTGGGTGAGATCAACGTCAGACTTTACCACTATTCCATCGTCTGTCTCTATAGCAACTCTATCTCCTGAACCAGGAACAGTCTGTATATCGTCTCCTGACTTTTTAAATACTATTTTGTACAGCTTAGCATTCTGATAGGTGAACATGATGTAGTTTCCACGACTATTATACAGCCTGTCTGTTACAACAAGATTATTACCACCGCTTGTCTGCACATCCTCTCCGTACACTGCATTTATTTCATTATGATCTACCCACCAGGCTACAGGGACTGCTCTTTTGCTGCTTCTAGACCCACAGGTATCGTGCAGCATCTTTACATCTATCATTGAGTAGAACGGAGTCTGGGTTCCTGCCTGATTCTCATCGAGAGTCTCAGAGAGATTCATGTACTTCTTCTGATACTTCTCAGCTTCGCTTTTCATATTCTCAGTATTAGCCTCGGCATCGGTGACTGACGCAGTGCTTCCCGTAGTGTCCAGTCCTGTGCCTGCAGTCCTTGACAGAGAGCCCTTCAGTCCGCTTATCGTGGCATACTGACTTAGGTACGAGTCTATCTCGGTGCTGTTAGCAGCGAAATAGTCCTTGAAGTATTTGTTCGCATTCGAAATACTTCCAAAAGAGAAGAAGTAGTACTGCTTGTACTTATCTGTCCCTGATATCTTATAGGAGAGAACCTTTACAGTAGGATCGTAGGCACTAAGCTTTTCCTGCATCCTGTAGATTTTTCTTCCCATATTTTTATTTACCAGATCTATGACCTTCTGCTTTGTGGTCTCGACTTCGCTCTCTTTCACGGTCTGAGGATTCGAGATATCCTTTCCTAGAATCCCGTCCTCCCCTGCCGGTATCAGATAGGCCTTCTGCTCGCTCTTGGCCGTAATTGAGGAGCCCATGCCGATCTCATCTCCGGCGTTAACTTTTCTTTCATCGCTATTTTGCAGCACGAATGATCTGCCGGCCAGCATCAGGCTCTCCACTCCGCTCAAGTCAAGGTTTACCTGCTTTTTTGAGTTAAAGATGATAGAGCTGGATGTATCCGAGGTATTGCCATTGCCGAAGCCTATGTACTCTCCCTTTATCACTGCACTGCCGCCGTCCTCAAAGTTCAGATCGTCTGCCACCCTGATGCTCGAGCCCTCATCGGAGGTGAGAGCAGCATTCCTTTGCAGGTTAATATCCTGAGTCCAGAGGGTAGAGTTTTTAGCCAGCTTTATGCCTCCTCCCGTCAGTCCTGATGCAAGGTTAGGATTTACGCTAAGCTTACCATCTGTTCTATCATCAGAAAAGTACACATTACCAGCTTGATCCTCATTGGTCTTTCTGGTTCTTCCTATAGTAATCGTATGTCCCTCAGGAACCGTCAGATCGGCCTCGTGTGTGACGACTGAGCCTGCATAGATACTCCCGGAGAAGCTTCCTGAAGCGCGCGATGTTCCACCGCTGTCCTGGGTATTATAAAAGATTATGCCCTGATCCGCCACGCAGGAATACCCGCTCAGCACCTGATGCTCGAACCCGCTGCCCGGCGTGGTTGCCCTGATCTGTGGGACCTTGAGCTTTATATCGGTAGTGACTCTGGTCACATAGCCGTCGTGCCGGGTGTAGGTAAGGGAGATACCCTTAAGCGTAATAGCACTGCCGTCACTCTCCTGCTTCACACTGCCATTGCAGGTCAGTTTATAGCTGTCACCCTCCGAAGATGGCTTACCCTGGAACAGGTTGGTAATGGCCTCACTGCTGTACCCGGTGATGGCGCTGCTAGTTCCGGTGAAGAGCCGATATGATCCTGAGTCAGCCGTCTCATTAACCTGAATCTTGCCGTCACTATATACGTCCATATGGATAAGACCGTCAAGGAAGGAGTTCTTGAAGTTTGCCTGGTCATACTTCGAGTCCGAATAGAGATTAAGCACTGCCGCATATCCGCTCTCGGCTGCCCGGCTCTCGACCTCTGTCAGGCGGTTTTTAAGCAGATCCATCCCGGTATCAGCGCTGTTAAAGGTCTGCTCACTCTGTCTCTCGTTTATCCTTATCTTTAGGGCTGTGGCAGTCGCATACAGAAGAGATGCCCCGAGGAACATGATAATGGCACAGGCCACTATCATAAGTATCATCGTCTCTCCACGGTCATCGAGCCTTTTTATTCTGTTAAAAAATCCTCTTATCCTGCCCATAGCTATCCTTCTCAGTTTACCTTGATACCGTTAAACGTGCATACCGGTGTACCTGAACCCAGTTCCCCGCTCCTGTAGAGTTCTATATGTACCTTATAGATGTGGTCTACTGCCTCCTCCTTTATCAATGAGGTAAGCGAATAGGTTGAATCAGCATTCCTAAGTTCTTCACTTAGATTATAGTATCCGTCCGCATTATAGACCTTGATCATAGAAAAGGTTCCGCCTGAAAGAACCTCTTTCTTTCTCGGAGATATTCCCTGCTTAAGCCCCATATTCGTGTGCACCTTGAGCTTGAAGTTCTCTTTATCAGTAGGATGATCCTCTATAAGCCTCACCAGACCCGAATAGTCCTTCGTATCGTCAGGCTTCTCTTTTACCAGAAAGAGGTCTCCCTCGAGATTCGACTCGTTTTCTATAGTGACTGTATCCCTTTTGCCATTGTCTGTATTAACAGCGTCATAGTAAGGTCTGTAGAAAACCATCACATCGAAGAAGTGGTGGTCCGCCTCTTTCTTACCCGGATCTATATAGGTAAAATCGCTGAGTTTCTTCGTATAGATGGCAGTATCCTCTGAATCGGCAGCCCTCGCTGTCTTGTGATCATCGGAGTATATTCTCTTTTGTACCAGCTTCTCAGTTTTACCCTGCTTGACCAGCTCAAGCCATTTGACATCGTACTCATAGGTGATCTTAGGTGTCACCTTCACCATGCCATTGTCGGCCTTCGTGGTCTCTAAGGATATGGTAATCAGCCGCTGGTTCTTAAGTATCCTCTGCCCCCTGGCATCCGGATCCTTCGTGATCTTATCAGGCTCTGCGTCCGAATCAGACTTAACCTTATCCGGCAGATTCGAGAGTATGATAGAATCCGGATCAGAGCTGTCAGTCGGCTGCAGCCAGACATTGTCAAACGACATCTGAAGAGCCCTTGGTTCATCATTATCTTTATTTACATCATCACTTGTATATCCCATAAACGGCACGAGGTCGTCGGTGCCAGTAGGAATCGCTGTCATAGATACCTTCGCATCATAGGTTCTATCCCCTGAGACATTCCCGGATGCGACTCCTGTAAGGTCGATATCCACAGAGCGGCATCTCTTCTTATGGCTGCCATCAGTGGATTCCTTGACTGTCGGTGTAATCGTTGCCCCGTTGGCCTGAAAAAGTGTCTTTATCCTGTCGGTCTCGGCAGCTGTTATTGTGCCGTCTTTACTTACTGAGACTATATCCGATGAATCGACTCCCTTGATTTTCTCATAGATGCTCGTGATCGCATTCGTCTCGAGCCCTGTCGTCTTTGCCTTCGCGTTTAGTCTTGCTGATACTATGTAGGTATTAAGGAGCGGTGCCGTGACTATCGCCAGGATCGTGACAGCTATGATAAGCTCCAGAAGAGAGACACCGCTGTCGTCATTTACTGCTGTCTTTAGTTTTTCGAATAGACGTCTGCGCATTGTCTCCTCCTCTCTATTACTCTGTATAGGTTCCGAACGGATCATGCACTCCCTTTGATACCTCAGGAACGCTGTGATCTGTCTCCTTTGCTCCGTCATACGCGAGAGTATACTGGTTTATAACTGCCGATACACTAAGATCCGCCTTCTCGGCGTCATAGTTCATCGTGATCGAATCGAGCCCCGTCATATAGTCCTCATCGTACACGTAATCCAGAAAATCCTTCATCTGCGAATAATCCATGTCAGCTGCAAGTGTCATCTGATACTTGTTCGAAGTCATGTCCACCTGGTCGCTGTAATTATCGATGTCATCGAGCGGAGTTCCCTTGAACTGTGTCACGACTATCGGATCAGCAAAAGACTCACTCGTATCTGTGATGTCTAAGTCCTCTTCCATTCTTCTGGCCAGCATGATCTGGTCTTCTGTCCAGACAGATGTAGGAAGTGATGACATGATAGACTTCATATTCTCCTTGTAGGCTTCAGTCCCGTCGAGGTACTCCTGCTTGTGCTCGTCGTATTCTCTGAGCTGCTGGAGTTCAGGCTGAAGGCTGTCTATCTGTGACTGCAGATCCTGAGTCTGCTGATCGTAGTTCCTATATACTACGAAGTAAGCGACTACCAGGATCAGCACGCCGACCAATACGATGATCAGCTTTATATCTTTTTTCTGTAACTGCATTTTCATCTGACAACCCCTCCTTACTGTGCACTGCTGTCTGTAGCAGTCGTTGTACCGTCTGACGAAGCTACTGTTCCGTCAGATGAAGCTGTCTCAGGGTTCGCTGTAGAGCCGTCCGGCGCAAGAGTCGCTGTGACTGTGAAGTTCTCTGTCTTCTCTCCGCTCTCTGATTCATCGAGAGATACCGAAGGTACAGACACCTCTGTGACCTCTATGGATTCGAACTTTCTAAACGAGCTGATCACGTTGGCCACGCTGTCGAGGTCCTTACACTGGCAGTTGATGGTAACTGTCGCCGCGTTGCACTGTGCACTCATGGCCAGAAGATCCGAAGGCATTTTCGCTTCGATCTCATCGAAAAATTTATGGAGCTTTTTGTTATTTCCCTCAGCGTCCTTTTTGATGATGTCGAGAGAATCCGAATTCTTCTGGTAAGCCATGTACGCATCGTAAGCATCCTTTGCCGGCTTGAGCTGTTCCATCTCAGTCTGGATATTTGCAAGTTCCTGCTTTTTGCTCAGGTATCCGAGTACTGACATAAGTCCTAAGACTACTCCGACTGCAACAAGAACTACCGCAATGATAATCGGCACCATGAACGAATCACTGGTGCCACCGCCAAAGGTAAATCCCTTCTTTGCCTTATTTGCCAAGTATGCATCCGGTGTAAGATTTATAGAATCAATAATACAGGAAGCACAGCTTAAGTAGCGGGCCAGGTCTGCCGATCCGTTTACAAGCGGTGCTGTCTCCTTGATATTCTCTATAAATGCTACATCTATTCCTGACTGCTCCTGAATAGCCTCGCGCAGGAATGGAAGATGTGCACAGGTACCTAAAAGCACAATGCCATCCACCTGCATGTTCTTCGTGGTTCGCAGGTAGTCAGCAGCTCTTGTGATTGAGCTGACGCAACGGCTTAACAGATCCTCGGCTAAGTCTTTTTCTATAGAATTCTTCTCTGGATTTGTAAGCTCAAGGAAAGCCTCGAAATAATTTTCCTCTGTCATGCCCTGTCTCTCTATATACGGGACGATCATCTCATCACCACCGTATGTGAAAGATCTCTGCATTACAAACTTTCCATCCTTTAAAAACGTACAGTCCATACGCACTGAACCGATATCTACATACATAACTGTACCCTGAAGCTTAACATTCTTCAGTGCCTGGTAAAGTGCGTTCTGTGCTGAATCAATAGTCCTTAAATGGAAAAGTGCCTTCTGTGAAAGCGATACATATGAATTAAGAACTTCCTTTGGTGCTGCCTTTATCAGCACTCTCTGTTTTCCGGTAGATCTGGTTGTAGTTTTTGCTGCAGCCTTTCCGTCCTTATCCTCAGTCCCATCAGATTTGGAAGCTACTACCTCTTCCTCATCACCAATAACGGTGTAGGAGAGTTTGTACTGAGACATGTCAACCGGAAAATAATCATCGGCATTCGACTTTATCATCGAAGCGAGCTGCTTGTCCTTCAGTTTCGGAAGCGAGACCTCTCTGGTCGCTATCTTTCCGGATGCAAGAGATACATTTACATCGGTCACATTTTTAAGACCGTGGTTATTAAGCTCCTGAGTCAGGACCTTCGCGTAAGTATCCGGATCCGCTATCATGCCGTCCGAAACACAGCCGACCGGCGTCGCAAAAATAAAGTGGTCCGAAACAGACACTCCATTTGCTCTCTTCGTCGAACGGCAGACCATAGACACTCTGTCTCCTGCCTGCAGATTGATAATCTGTGCCATTTTTCTTTTCCCTTCTATAATACAAGGGCCACATATGCCCTAACCATACTACTTCCAAACAATGCCATAAGTCCGATTCCTATCGAGAGATATGGTCCCATCGCAAGCTTCCTGCCCGCATGGAAAAATGCCATCCTGATAAGATGTATAACTGCCGCCGCAATGCATCCCACAAAAAATGCTATAATCGTAAGCCGCAGTCCCAAGAAAAGTCCGGCCGCCGCCATCAGCTTCACATCTCCTCCACCGATAGCTGCTCCTCCGCTTATCAGAAGTATCAGAAGAAGCACTCCTGCTACTACCGCAAACCCCAGCGCATGTGAGATAAGTATATGCCCGATGCCTATGGTCTGTGTCGATATCGGTTCCATCGGACTGTACTCATCCAAAAGCATTCCGTCCAGGAAATAAAACGCATCTACTGTCGCTGCTGCGATAATTTCCGAAACTAATTTTATCGCACCGAGCACCGCTATGAAGATATTAATCCCAAAAGGTATCTCCTGCGTCCGCTCATCTATGACTGAAAGAACTATTAAGGCAGAAAGAAGCGCTGCCGTAAGGATTCCTATCATAGACAGTCCAAACAAATGAACACACAGGCACCATAAAATGGCGTTCAGCGCTTCAATAATCGGATACTGAACAGATAGTCTTGCCCCACAGTAGCGACATTTCCCTCTTAGAAAAATAAACGAGAAAATCGGGAACATATCGTACCAGTTCAGCTCATGCCCGCAGCTCATACAATGGCTTCTGCCATAAACGAATTCCTCGTGCTTCGGAATCCTGAATATCAGGACATTGAGAAACGACCCTATGCACGATCCCAGAACAAAAACAAATAGATAAATAATAATCTTCACTTCTAAAATGATGAAAGGAAACCCTTCACCCCACCCTTCATAATTTATTAACGAAATTTTAACACATTTTCAATCATTTGTGAATCATAAATTTATAATTTTTTAAGAAATTTTATGGAATTTTTGACACCGATAATCAGGCATTCGTTCCAATTTTTCAAGAAACCGTTTACGTATGGTGACCAGGGGTTTACCTACCTCAATAAATTCCCTGCTTACATCAATAAGTTCCTGCTGCCGCCAATAATATGTGTAGCAAGCTGTGGTTTTCCGTACCATTTGCAGTTAATTGTTAAATGGTACGGAATTCTTGTTATATCCAGCCGCCATTTTCCGTACCAAACACCTATTTATGCCAAATGGTACGGAATTCAAGTCACCTTTGGCTTCGGTTTTCCGTACCAAAGGCTGATATTCGCTGAATGGTACGGAATTTTTGTTATATCCAGCCACCATTTTCCGTACCATACGCCATTTCTTGCCATTTGGTACGGAATTCTTGTCGTCTCTGGCTGTGGTTTTCCGTACCATTTGCAGTTAATTGTTAAATGGTACGGAATTCTTGT